>MDSW01028838.1_pt1 | contig 94978 bp, 83 predicted proteins | sample 811171 | NCBI WGS metagenome assembly MDSW01 (sample SAMN05326641, study PRJNA326480) | marine metagenome | isolation source: seawater | place: Atlantic Ocean: North West | collected 2012
AAAATAAGGTTGGAGAAAAATATGATGGAATTATTTCTGGTGTAACTGAGTGGGGTTTATATGTTGAAATTATTGCTAATAGGTGTGAGGGGCTTGTAAGGGTTAGTAGTATTAAAGACGATCATTATATTTACGATGAAAAAAAACATGCCCTAATTGGGTGCCGATCAAAAGTCAGTTATCAATTAGGGCAAAAAATTAAAATTAAAATTAAAAAAGCTGACTTAGAAAGAAAGCAAATGGATTTTATTTTGGTTTAATTATTCTTTTATTAATTTTCTTTTTTCTTTATAGTTCTCTCCTTCAAATGTAACTTGATAAACTCCTTTTGCTAAAGATGAAATATTTAAATATTCTTTATTGTGTGTTTCTTTTTCTAAAACTAATCTTCCTTGAATATCATAAATCTTAATGTTTGTTGTTTTTAATACATTTGATATGTATATATTATCCGTTGCTGGATTTGGGAAAAAATTAATTCTGTCCGGTCCATTTAAATCTACACCTATTGATGTGGTTGCACATGAATTATACCCGTTATTTATAGCGTCGGCTATAGATGTAGAGGAGGCATTATCAATAAGCCCGCTGTTATCTAATAACATTCCCACAATATGTATTTTTGATTGATCCCAAGACGGATCTAATGTGAACTCAAAACATAGTGTTTCAGAGTCTCCACTGTTATATGAGGTATTAGGGAGAGGTCCTCCATTAAAACTTGGTGCTATTCCCCTTGCTACATGGCGATAAATCATTTGTGAGGCTGGAACTTGAGATGGTTTGTTTGCCCAATCACTTCCATCAACATCTACTAATGAGCCTGCTGATCCTCCGCTATATGAATTAGCTTGATAATATTGGTTTGTTGTTCCTGTTACCGAATCCTCTACCAAAACACATGCGAGCTTATAGCTTCCGCTTACTGAATTTTGAAAGTTAGTTGTTAAATTAACTTTTAGTGTATTTCCTGTTAACTCTGCACCGTTTGTAATTATTCCATTTGGTTCAACTGTAATTCTTTGTAAAAAATCTTCTTTAAAAGCAGATGGGTCTATATTATTAGTTCTATCAACTACTCCTGAGGGATAACTTCCTCCATGAACAACAAACAGTCCATTATCGTAGTCTGCATCTGTCATTGGATCTCCATTATGCACTGCAATTCCCTGCCAATATCCTTCATAATCATGATCCATCCAATTTAATGCTACTGCTCCTCTTGGACACCATCCACACCAGGTTCCGGTAGCTTCTTCTCCTATAACTAACTTTCCTAATGCCGGATCTATTGCTTCTATTTGAATATTCATACTATCATCTGAAGGATCATCATCAGGGCCTAATCCATTTACATTAGTAACAGTTGCTGTTCCTATATTTATTCCACCTATTAATGTTATCATATTTGTTAAAGGATCAAAGTTAACTGTATATATATCTGTTGTTGCTAAATTCACACCAGAAACTGATTCTTGAAGAGTTACTCCATTATATAAAAATTCAACATCAAATGAAGTAATATTGTTTAGTCCTAAGTTTCTTACCTCTACAGAGGGCCACCTATTTTGTCCTGTTAAACCTGCAATAGGAGCAACTGATATTACTTGTGCATTTAAATCTTCTAACGTTGGTTCAGTATAAGACCAACAAACATCATCAACATAAAACTCATGTCCTACTATAGGATATAAGTTTAATGACGCTATTTTATTTTCTATATTAGTAAATGTTCCTTGTGATTGGTTATCAATAAAAACTTCCCACATATTATTTGTTAAATCACTCACCACTTTTATTTCAAACCATTGATTTTCAGGATAAGTAGAAGTTAAATAATTTAATCCACTTCCTGTATTTTCTACAACCATTATTCCTAAATCCATCTTAACATCTAAGGACCATGTTGTTCCAGCAATATTCTCTGCTTGAAAATTAAAATAAGCACCTGTTCCTTGATTAACATAAAACATTGAAGAAAATTCAAAAACACCTAGTTCATATGGAGCAGATGTTCCAAAGGGTAATAATACGTCTTGTGTTCCTTGAGTTGGTCCAGAAAATAAATATAAAGAATTACTTCCACTTGAAGATAAAACATTAGTTACACTAACATCAGTAGAGGTTGGGGTAGGCCAAATTTCCCAATCTGCAGATGTAGCTGCTATAGGATCTCCATTTGTATAAGAATCAAAATTTTCACAAAAAGTTATTTGTCCAAATACATTTATAAATATTAAGGCACTGCTTAATAAAAGTATAATTTTTTTCATAGTATTATTTTATAATTAAGATTATAAAAGTATTAAATTATTATTTAATAAATAAATAATCTATTTTAAAAACAGTATATATTATATTTATAGTTAGTTAATTTTAAAATAAAATATAAAATATTTATATATAATTGTTAGTTTAGTTAATAATAAATAAGGTAAAATATTGTATATGTATTTTTTTAATAGTAATTGACAAAAAATAATAATAATGTTTATTATTAAAAATTAAAAATCAATACTTTAGATATATAATTAACAAAAAAACAAAATTGTTAATGACTATAATTAACTGTTATTTTATAATAAATAATTTTATTTTTACAATTAAAAAAAGTTAATAAATATATTTAAAACTAATAAGTAAAAAACAATAAAATTACTTGACTTAAATTTTTGATATTGACTTAATTTTATTTTTAAAAAAATAAAATTTAGTTTTTAATTTTATTTAGTTAGTTATTAACAAACAATAATTTAAAATATATAAAACTTTTAAAAATATATAAGAGAAAAAAGTATAATTATAAACACACTGTTAAAAACTAAAAAAATGAAAATAGGAATAGCTTGTGATCATGCAGGATTTAAATATAAAGAAAAAATAAAAGAATATTTATCTAGTAAAAACAATGAAATAATGGATTATGGATGTTATTCTTTAGAGAGTGTAGATTATCCTGATTTTGCACATAAACTGGCAGAAAGTATTGAAAAAGGAAAAAATAAATTAGGAATTCAATTTTGTGGAACAGGAAATGGAATAAATATGTCAGCTAATAAACATCAAGGAATTAGAGCTGCTCTTTGTTGGAATACTCATATTGCAGAACAAGCAAGACTACACAATAATGCTAATGTTTTAACTATGCCAGCCAGACATTTAGAATGGCAAGAAGTAAAAAAAATTGTAGATATATTTTTAAATACAGACTTTGAAGGAGGAAGGCATGAAAGAAGAGTAAATAAAATTAAAATAGAAAATAATTAATGAAAAAAAAATATATAATATTTTTTGTTTTTTGTAATTATTTATGCTTTCCACAAGAAAATATAAAGTTTTCAGAGACAATTGTTGTAGACGAACTAAAAAAATATTTAAAAGTATTAGCTTCTGACTCATTAGAAGGAAGAGAAACCGGAAAACCAGGACAAAAAATGGCCGCTAATTATATTGCAAATCATTTTAGAAATATAGGAATACCACCATATAAAAAAAAGACATATTATCAAAAATTTAAAGTTAATTCAGGAAGACATCTTTGTAAGTGTGATGATTGTGACATGCCTTTTATAAAAAAACTTTTAGGTCAAAAGAAAAAAATAAAAGGAGAAAATGTTTTAGGCTATATAGAAGGAACAGATTTAAAAGAAGAAATTATTATAATAACAGCTCACTATGACCACTTAGGAAAGCACGATAGTTTAATTTTTAATGGAGCAGACGATGATGGTAGTGGAACTGTTGCTGCAATGGAAATAGCAGAAGCTTTTATGCTTGCTAAAAAAGAAGGATATGGACCAAGAAGGTCTATTCTTGTTATGCTTGTTTCTGGAGAAGAAAAGGGTCTTTTAGGAAGTAAATATTATACAGAAAACCCCATATATCCTTTAGAAAAAACCGTTGCAAATTTAAATATTGATATGATAGGAAGAATAGGAGATTTTCACACCGACCCTAATTATGTATATTTAATAGGTTCTGATATGTTAAGTACAGAACTCCATAATATTAGTGAAGAAACAAATAAAAAATACACCAAACTAGATTTAGACTATACATTTAATAAGGAAGACGATCCAAATAGATATTATTATCGTTCAGACCATTATAATTTTGCAAAAAACAATATTCCTGTAATATTCTATTTTAATGGGATTCATGAAGACTATCATAAACCAACAGACACAATAGAAAAAATAGATTTTTTTAAAATTAAAAAAATTACAAAACTTGTTTTTTTAACAGCCTGGGAGCTTGCAAACAGAGACAAAAGATTGGTTGTGGATAAAAAAGAGTAGATAATAAAGATAAAAAAGAACATCTATTTTATAAATTTACAAAAATTATTAGCTTTAAAAATGAAAAAAATATTTTTAATTATTGGTTTTATAACACTAACTCTAGAAGCCTTTACCCAAGAGAAGTATGTTGGAATTGGACTAGGGGGTTCACTTCCTTTTGGTGTTTATGCTGGACTAGAAACAGATCAGTCGGACTATAAAGATGTTGGTTTTGCAGAGTATGGATACACAATGAAATTTATTGATGTTCAATATAGATTTTATAAAAATATAGGGGCCTCCTATTCTTGGTGGAAACACAGCCATTCAATAGATGAAAACGCATACACAAATGAGTTTATAAAAGTAGAGCAGCAGAACGGAAACTACTATATTGATCCAGAAACAGATAACGACTATTGGTCTTTTTCAACGCACACCGTGGGTTTTTTCCTTTCAACCTCTAGCGAGCCTTTTGATTTTAACATTAAAGCGTCTGCAGTCATCGCTCCTTTTGTGAGGTCTCCAGAAATTAATGTTGCCTGGACAGACACTTCTGATATTTTAATTCCAGAAGGAGGTAGCCACAACACTCAAAGTAAAAAATCAGATCCAATTACAGGAATTTCTTTAGGTTTAGGTGGAAAATACTATATAAGTGACCGTTGGGCGATAACAGGGGGTATAGACTACTTTGCACTAAACCCAAAAATTCCAAAAAGAAGAGTTAAAACAACTGAAGACTCAGGAGCGTCTTATAAAAACGCCATACCAGAGCAGAAATTAAAAATTAGATTTTTAAGCGTGTCTTTTGGAATAGGATATATTTGGTAGTAATAAAAAACTATAAATCAAACTTTATTCCCTGAGCTAAAGGAAGTTCTTTAGTATAATTAATAGTGTTTGTTTGCCGCCTCATATAAATCTTCCAAGCATCACTACCACTTTCTCTTCCTCCTCCGGTTTCTTTTTCACCACCAAAAGCTCCGCCAATTTCAGCTCCGCTTGTTCCTATATTTACATTTGCAATACCACAATCACTTCCAGCAACAGATAAGAATTTTTCAGCCTCTCTTAAATTAGTGGTCATAATAGCAGAAGACAATCCTTGTTTTACCCCATTCTGCATATTAATAGCCTCTTCTATAGTAGAGTATTTCATGATATATAAAATAGGAGCAAAGGTTTCGTCTTGTACTATTTTAAAATGGTTTTCTGCCTCAATAATCACAGGCCTCACATAACAACCACTTTCATACCCCTTCCCATCCAAAACACCACCCTCAACCAATACATTGCCCCCTTCCAGTTTTGCTTTTTCAATAGCGTTTAAATACATGTTTACCGCATCAGAATCAATAAGAGGCCCCACATGATTGCTTTCGTCTAAAGGGTTTCCAATGCTTAATTGAGAATATGCTTTTACCAACTTATTTTTTACCTCATCATAAACAGACTCATGAATAATTAATCTTCTTGTTGATGTACACCTTTGGCCACAGGTGCCAACAGCCCCAAATAAAGATCCAATAATTGTAATTTCTAAATCGGCTTCAGGCGTAATAATAATAGCATTATTTCCACCTAACTCTAATAATGATTTTCCAAACCTTTCTGCAACTCTAGCCCCAACAATCCTTCCCATTCTTGTTGATCCTGTAGCTGAAATTAGAGGAAGCCTGTCATCAGCAGTCATCATTTCTCCCACTCTATAATCGCCATTGATAATACAAGAAATACCATCAGGCAGATCATTTTCTTTTGCAACCTCATTCCAGATGTTCTGACAAGCAACAGCACACAGTGGAGCCTTTTCAGATGCCTTCCAAACACAAGTGTCGCCGCAAATCCAAGCTAAAGCAGTGTTCCAATTCCAAACAGCAACAGGGAAATTGAAGGCAGAAATAATTCCAACCACACCAAGCGAGTGATATTGCTCATACATTCTGTGTCCTGGCCTTTCAGAGTGCATGGTTAATCCATGAAGTTGACGCGAAAGCCCAACTGCAAAATCACAAATATCAATCATTTCCTGCACCTCGCCCAAGCCTTCTTGTAGACTTTTTCCCATTTCATAAGAAACTAATTCCCCTAAAGGCTGTTTATATAGTCGCAATTTTTCTCCATATTGACGTACAATTTCACCCCTAATAGGAGCGGGCTTTAACCTCCAATCTTTAAATGCGGATGTTGCCGCCTGCATAACCTTTTCATACTCTTCGCTTGTTGTGGAGGTCACACCACCTATTAAACGCCCGTCTACCGGAGAGTAAGATTTAATTTCATCCCCACCCCCAAAAGAAACAATTCCTATTGAACTACCGTTGTTAGATTCTTTAATTCCTAATATAGATAATGCTTTTTTAATATCAATCATTGTGATTTGTTTTTATAAAATGAGAGTCCAAAAATAACAAAAGAATATGATAAAAAGATGTGAAAAATAAGAAAGACTAATCTCTAACCCCCTTCTGTTTCTTCTTCTGGTGAATCAGGCTCAAAATTATTTTTTAATAATACACTGTCTTTTGACTCCTCAGATTTAGCCAGTTTGTTTTTATGGGAAATTAAAGAGCGAGTCATAAACAAACAGCTTATTAAAATTACAAAAAGCAAGACTCCCTGAAACTCTTTTCCAGCAGAAAGCTCTTCAGGAATTGCAAAAAACAGTAATATTGTAATAAGACCCCTTGGTGCTAAAAAAAGTTGAGGAAGAATATCCCTTCCGTTAAACGCAAACAACACAACAGCCCTAACAACATAAATAATTACTAAAATAAGCAGGCCAATACCAATTACCTTAAGGTTTAATAACGAACCTAAAAAAACAGACCAACCAAAAATAATAAAGAAGAATGTTCGAACAACAAAAGCGGTTTCGGCAGTTATAACCTTCATGTCATCAAGAACCCCCTTCACCCTTTCTTCTGTTAAAAGACTCATTAAACCCCCTCTAAAAAACACTTTGTAATTATTAAGGATCACACCAAAAATAAGTATGATGATTAATGATGATAGGTGGAACATTTTACCCACAGCATAAAGAAGAAGTAGAATGGCAATAAGTAAAAATAACTTTACATGTCCTTTTATTTTTTGGAATACATAAATAAGAATATAAGACAATAGAACAGATAATAGAATGGTTATAAGCAGGTTCCCAAACACCTCACCATAAACACTGCCCTTTGTTTGTGAGCCCGCCATTGTAAGCACACTATAAAAACCAACTATTCCAATAATATCAGAGAAAGTGCTTTCGTAAATCATGAATTCACGCTTGTTTTCGCCTAAATCACTTATGCTTGGTAAAATAATAGCAGAGCTTAATATAGAAAGAGGGATAGTATAAAGCATGCCGATTAAAAGATCTATTCCCATTAAATAATTAAGCGCAAATGCTGCTAAATATGCCGTCCCCCCTAAACCTATAAGAGCCACTAAAAAAGACCTTATTATTAAGCCTATTTTTTCTTTTAAAAGTTGTAAATCAAGAGCAGCTTCTAATACAATCAGTATTAAACCAACAACACCTAAAACCTCTAATATTGGCAATAAATCAGGTTTTGGAAAACCAGAGAATCTTAAACCATAGTTGATAAAAATCCCCAAACCAATTAACAATAAAACAGCAGGAATTCCTGATCTTTTTGCATATAAATTAAAGAAATAAGAAATAATAATTGTTACCGAGAAGATAATAATTAGGTGATATGCTGTTAGTGTCTCAAACAAGTTAAAATAATTTTAAAATATCATTACCATTAGCAAATATAAGTAAACTAAGTAAAACAATCATTCCCACAACTTGAGCATATTCCATTACTTTTTCTGGAGCAGCCTTGCCAAAAATAATTTCATAAAGCAAGAACGCAACATGCCCACCGTCTAAGGCTGGTATTGGCAACACATTCATAAAAGCAAGCATTAAAGATAAAAAAGCAGTCAAGTTCCAAAACATTTCCCAATTCCAAGTTGCAGGAAACAATGAACCAATAGCACCAAAACCACCCATACCCTTATAAGCGCCTGTGCTGGGGCTTAAGATTAACACAAATTGATCAATATAACTGCCGAGTTTTTTAAACGCTTTGTTGTAGCCGGCAGGAAATGAATTAAAAAAACCATACTTATAAGACGAAAGAGAATAAAAGCCCATATCTTCTAATTGTTTTAAAGAGAAGTTAGCTCTAGAAAACCCAATTTTTCCACCTGAATCAACAATAGTAGAAAGCAAAACCTCCTCTTCACCCCTTTCAACTAAAAGAGTAATATTTTCTCCTTTATATTTTTCTAATTCAGTCTTAAATTCATCAAAATATAATACAGAAACGCCGTTAACTCCAACAATTACATCTTTTGTTTTTAAGCCAGCTAATTCAGCATTTGACCCCTCCATAACCGTATTTATAACAGTAGGGATTCTTGGATAAAACAAAGTTTCACCACCATTTTTTAAGAACCGGTCAATTACATCAACAGGCATATTAATGTCAGTATTAACCCCCCCCCTATCAACAGTAATTACTTTTGAGACAATTACTTTTTCTAAAACATCTAAAAAACGATCAATCTTCTCTCCATCAGCAGAAATAAACTTATCTCCATTTTTAAAACCAAGCTCAGTTGCCATTTCACTTACACACCATACCCCGTCAATTACATTCTCATTTGGCAAGTATTTATCTCCATAAACATAAAGAGTCATAGAGTAAATAAAAACACCCAACAACAAATTTACCGTTACACCCCCAAGCATAATAATTAGTCTTTGCCAAGCAGGTTTTGCCCTAAACTCCCAACTTTCAGCAGGTTTTCCCATTTGCTCTTTATCCATACTTTCATCAATCATACCTGATATTTTTACATACCCACCAAGAGGTAGCCAACCAATACCATACTCGGTATCCCCAATTTTTTTCTTTACTAACGAAAACCAAGGATCAAAAAAAAGATAGAATTTTTCTACTCTTGTTTTGAATAGTTTTGCGGGTATAAAATGGCCTAGCTCATGTAAGATTACTAGGATTGATAAACTCATAATGAGTTGTGATGCCTTAATTAAAAATTCCATCTATAATAATTCATTTGCCAATATTCTTGTGGCGTTATTTGTAGCTACATAATCTTCCAAACTAGGATTATCCACAAAAGTAATTTTTTCCATACAATCTGCAATTAAATCAGACATATTTAAAAACCCAATTTTATCTTTTAAAAATGCAGATACAGCAACCTCATTTGCTGCATTTAAAATACAAGGCATATTTCCTCCTTTTTGCATTGCATTATAAGCTAATTGCAAGTTTCTAAAGGTTTCAAATTCAGGTTTTTCAAAAGTAAATTGAGGATAATCCATAAACGAAAAACGCCTAAAATTATTTTTTAATCTTTCAGGAAAACCCAAAGCATATTGTATCGGAAGCTTCATGTCTGGCAAACCTATTTGTGCTTTTATTGACCCATCTTCAAACTGCACTGCAGAATGAATAATAGATTGTGGATGAACCACAACCTCAATTTGTTCTGCTCTTAAATCAAAGAGCCACTTCGCCTCAATAACCTCCAGTCCCTTGTTCATTAATGAAGCACTATCAATTGTGATTTTTGCCCCCATATCCCAATTAGGGTGTTTTAATGCCTGTTCTTTTGTTATGTTCTTAAGCTCAGCTTTACTCCAGCCCCTAAACGGACCTCCAGATGCGGTTAAGTAAATTTTTTCAATTGGGCTGTAAGTCTCACCAACTAAACATTGAAATATTGCTGAATGCTCAGAATCAACCGGATAAATTTGAACTCCATATTCTTGGCATAATTTTGTAATTAAATCACCAGCAACAACTAACGTCTCCTTGTTTGCAAGCGCAATATTTTTAGATGATTTTATTGCCCTAATTGTTGGTTTTAAACCAGAATAACCAACAAGCGCTGTTAAGACAAGGTCAATATTTTCTCCCTCAACAACTTCTTCCAATGATTTTTTTCCTGCAAAAACCTTTATACCTAAATTAAAAAGAGCATCATTAACTTCAGTATATTTTTTTTCATTAGTGATAACAACAGTGTTGGGTTTGAATTTTTTAGCCTGTTTTATTAAGAGCTTGCTATTATTGTTTGCGGTTAACACCTCAACATCAAATAAGTTTGGATGCTCTGAAATAACCTCTAAAGCTTGTGTTCCTATAGAACCGGTCGACCCTAAAACTGCTATTTGCTTTTTCTTTTTTTCCATTAAAACATTTTTAATTTATCAGCAATTTTTCTGTCATTTGCTAGTCTTGGCACTTTGTTCTGTCCACCTAACTTGCCAATTGACTTCATGTATCTTCTAAAACCGCTTTTCCTAATAATTGTAATTTTCAAAGGTTGTAAAACTTTACCCCTAACCAAATCTTTATAGTAGGAGTTATATTTTTGAAGTTTTTTATCAATCAACAAACTAAATTTTTTTATATCAACAGGTTCTTTTTCAAATTCAATAAACCACTCGTGATAAGGAAGGCCTGTTTCTGTATTTACCATTGGAGCAACATGAAACTCATTAATCTCTGCAGGAATAGACTCGATTGTTTCCTGTAATGAGCCCTCCACCTCTTCAGCGATTACGTGTTCTCCAAATGCAGAGGTGAAATGCTTAATTCTACCACTTACAATAATTCTATAAGGATTAACAGAAACAAACTTTATAGTATCTCCAATATTATACCCCCAAAGCCCAGCATTTGTATTTAATATAATAACATAATCAACACCCAAAACAACGTCAGCAAGAGATATTCGGTTAGGGTTTTTTTCAAAAAACGTTTTTGTTTCTATAAACTCATAAAATATTCCATGATTTACACAAAGAAGCATTCCTTTAATTTTTTGTGAATCTTGATAAGCAATAAAACCTTCTGAAGCTGGATATAATTCAACCCCATCTATTTTCTTTCCAATCAGTTTTTCAAATGTTTTACGATAAGGCTCATAATTTACACCACCATAAATAAACAGATTAAAATCCGGGAAAACATCTTTTATCAGTTTTCCTGTTTTTAATTGTAGTTTTTCAAAATACATTTGTACCCAAGGAGGAATTCCTGATATTAAAGTCATTTTTTCTATAACCGTTTCCTCAACAATTGCATCTATTTTTTCTTCCCATTCAGCAATACAATTAGTCTTAAAAGAGGGTAAACGATTTTTTGTTAAATAACTAGGAATATGATGAGCAACAATTCCCGAAAGACGCCCAGTTAATATATTTCCTGTTTTTGAAAGCTCAGGGCTTCCTTGTAAGAAAATCATTTTTCCATTTATAATAGAAGTTTTTTTAGTTTCAGCAATATAACTAAGTATTGCGTCACGAGCAGCGGTTATATGATTTGGCATGCTCTCTTTGGTGATAGGAATATATTTTGTTCCAGATGTTGTTCCAGATGTTTTGCAAAAATAAATAGGCTTTCCAGGCCAAAGAACACTTGCCTTACCTTCAACTATTTTTTGAATATAATTTGTCAACCCTTCATAATCTCTTATAGGGACCTGATTTTTAAAATCAGAGTAGTTTTTGATTTTTGAAAACGCATGATCTTTTCCAAAAACCGTATTTTTTGCTTGAATTAATAATTCCGACATTATTTTTTCTTGGGCCTTAATCGCATTGTTTTTCCATTTACTGTTTTTTAAAACAATATATTTAGCAAAAGGGAGGCTTAAAATTGATTTAATCCCCATGCTAAAATGAAATATAGTTTTCAGGATTAACAGGATTTCCCTTGTGCCATAATTCAAAATGTAAGTGCGGCCCAGAAGAAAGTTCTCCAGAATTTCCAATAATTGCAATATGGTCACTAGCATTTACAAAATCACCGACAGACTTTAATAATACTGAGTTGTGTTTATATAAAGAAAAATAATTGTTCTTGTGTTGAATGCCTATTACATAGCCCGTTTCAGACGTCCAATCACTGATTATAACAGTCCCCTCCAGAACGGAAGAAATCCTAGTTTTCTCTTTTGCAACCAGGTCAACTCCAAAATGTTTTGCTTTACGGTCGAATTTGTCTGTAATAACTCCATCGATAGGAGAGTAAAAAGCAATAAGATCATTACGATTATTTTTTTGAACAATAATAGAGCTTCTATCTTCCCTTTCTACAGCAACCCTTAAAAGAGAATCGTCTTTTGATTTTTCAAAAAAAACATCACTTTCTTTTTTTCTGAAAGTGTCAGACATTTGAGGTGTAATTAATTTCTTTCCACTGATAATATTAGTTATATTTTCTAAGTAAACACCTCTATTTTGCAATGTTTTTGTTAAAGAGTCAGATTTAATTGTAAGTGCAATCAACTCTTTTTTTACTTGTGAGGTTGATTTACCAGGGATAAACTCTTTTAGTGGGGTATAGGTAATTAAGATAGCCATCAAAAAAAAGCAGATGAAAATTATAAAAACTAAAAAAGAAAAAACATTTAACCGACTTAATTTTACCGAAAGCTTTTCTTCAAAAGAATCATCAGTCATTATAACAAAACGATATTTGTGTAATACCTTTTTAAAAAAACTATTTAAACTTTCGTTATCTTGCATAATGTTTGCAAATATCATAAAATTATAAGCATATTTGCGAGAATTTTAGAATTAGGGATAAAATAAATTTCATTAAAAGTAGTTTTAAAGCAGAATGAGACTAAACACACATCATACGAATACGTTAATTTTGCTGTTTTTACTGCTAATTACTTCCTCGTGCTCAACAAAGAAAAAAGCTTGGACTAATCGCCAATATCATAATACTACAGCTAAATTTAATGGATACTTTAATGGAGGTGAAAGCATAAAGGCTGGGGTAAGAAAACTTCACTCAGGAAACATAGATGATTTTACCACAACAATTCGGGTGTTTCCTACAGGAGATTTAAAAAAAACAAAGAAAATCCATCCGTATATGGATAGGGCAATTAAAAAAGGATCGGTAGTTATTCAAAGGCACTCTATCAAAATAAAAGGAAAAGAATATTGTAAATGGATTGATGATAATTATTTATTGGTTGGGAAGGCATATTTTTATAAAGGAGATTTTGATGAGGCGATTAAGACATTTATTTTTATAAAAAATGAGTATAGTAAAAATGAAATTCGTTTTGAAGCAGCCCTTTGGCTGTTGAGAAGTTATATTGAGAAAAAAGACTTTATCTCAGCTAAATTAGAATTAGAAGAGTTATTAAAAAACAAAAAGTTTCCGGACAAATTAAACAAAAACTTATCACTTATTGCCTCAGATTACTATTTACAAAAAGGAGATTTTGATGAGGCAATAAACGAGCTTAAAAACGCGACAGAGCTAATTAAAAGAAAAAGAAAAAAAGTAAGGATAAATTACATACTAGCTCAATTATACCAACAGTCAAACAACTATGCTTTAGCCCAAAAACACTATCAGTTAGTTCTAAAATCTAGTCCAGATTATGAAATGGCATTTAATGCAAAAATGAATTTAGCAAGATCATTAGAGCAGGGCAATTCCAGCACAAAAAAAATGAAGGAAAAGCTCTTAAAAATGACTAAGGACGATAAAAACAAAGAATATTTAGATCAAATATATTTCACTATAGCCGAAATGGAGATTAATAGTAAAGACACGAATTCAGCAATTGAATACTATTTCCTCTCCACCATAAATAGTATAGAAAATAGCTCTCAAAAAGCACTTTCATTTTTAGCTCTAGCTAGAATTAATTTTAAGAAAGGCCTATATGAGCCAGCAAAGACACACTATGACAGTACGATCTTTTATATGGACAGTGATTTTAGACTATATAATCAAGTAAAAGAAATACACACTATTTTGTCAGGTTTGATTGAAAATATAAAAATAGTTGAATTACAAGACAGTTTACAAATGCTAGGAAAACTACCTAGGGCCGAGCAAAAGATAATTGTCAGTAAAATTATTCAGCAAGAAATGGAAAAAGAAAGAATCGCCGCTGAAGAAGAGAGGCTTAGAAAGCAAATGGCGTATGAGAGTGGAATAAACAGGGGAAGAGATGGGCAATTCGGGAACAATACCTCTGGAGGAAAGTGGTATTTTTATAATCCAGCAACATTAAGTTTTGGAATGTCAGAATTTAGAAAAAAATGGGGAAAAAGAAAACTTGAAGATGATTGGAGAAGAAGAGACAAAAAAACAGTTATAAGCTTTGAGACTGACTCAATAATTAGAGATTCAGTTGCAATTGAAACAAAAAACAAAAAAGATCCTAATTACTATTTAACCCAACTACCAAAAACAGATGAAGACTTTAAAAATTCGGACACTAAAATAAAAGAAGCCCTATATCAATTAGGTGTTATATACAGAGAGTCATTAGAGGAGATAAATAAGAGCAACTCTAGTTTTACATCAATTTACTCAAGATTTCCAAATGATTTGCAATATGCACCTCTTTCTTTATATAATATTCACAGTAATTATTTAGAATTAAAAAAAGATAGAAAGGCTAAAAAAACAAAACAAAACCTTTTAGAAAACTATCCAAATAGTATTTATGCTAAAATGGTAAAAGACCCAAGCTATTCTTTAGACCTTTTGAGCAAGAAAAATAACAATGAGGCTACTTATAAGTTGGTTTTTTCACTTTATACTGAAAATAAGTTTGATGAGGTTTTAAGTAAAACAACCAATATTTTAGAGGACAATTATAAAAGCAGACACCTACTTTTAAGAGCACTTTCACTGATAAAGCTTAAAGAGAAAACAAAAGCAATTCCTATACTAGAAACACTTTCTGAAGGAGGGGATAAAATTTCCGAAGAAGCAAAATATATTTTGGAAGTAATTAAATCTCCTTCAAAGATGGAAAAAGCAAATGAATTAGCCCTTACAGGGTCTTCATATCTTTACAGGTCAAATCATCAACATATGGTTATTATAGTGGTTCCTAAAAAAGGTGTAGATGTGACATATTTAAAAACACTTATATCTGATTTCCATAATAATAGTATTGGAAATGAGGTTTTTGAAATTAGTGCGCTTTTACTAGGGATAGATCAACATTTATTAATGATTAAATCCTTTGAAAACATTAATGAGTCAATGAAATACTACAACTTGTTTATTGAGGAAAGCTCAGTAATGGAAATGCTGAGTAAATCAGAATATAAGGTAATGTCAATATCACTTGAAAACTTTAAAGAGTTTTATAGAAATAAAGATGTTAATGGATACCATTCATTCTTTACAAAGAATTACCTAACAATAGATTAAGCAGTTAAAATTATTTTATAATTTAGCGTAAAATATTATAACATGTTTTCAAATAAAAATGATTCAATGAAAAAAACAGAAAGTAAGGCTGCAATTAATATGATTGGAGAGGGAACCGTTATCACTGGAGATGTTAAATCAGCGGGTGATCTTAGGGTTGATGGAACTTTAAAAGGATCTGTCAATACTTCTGGAAAGGTTGTATTAGGAAAAGAAGGGATAATAGAGGGTGATGTTGTTTGTAATGATGCTGATATTTCGGGAACAATTAAAGCAAAAATCACAGTTTCACAATTACTATCATTAAAATCAACCTCAAAATTAAATGGAGATATTATTACGAATAAACTTTCAATTGAGCCAGGAGCTTCTTTTTCAGGATCTTGTAGTATGGGGGCGGTAATAAAAGATTTAAAGGATGTTGGAAAAGCCGATAAAAAAGAAAAAACAGCCTAATAAATATCTTACATTAACATCTGCCTCCCTGCAGATTGGCATTATAATTTATTTGGGAGCTTATTTGGGAAAATATTTGGATGCTAGATATAATCTAGAAGAAAATTGGTATACTATCTTTTTTGTTTTATTGGCAGTTATAGTTTCAATTTATAATTTAATAAAACAACTAGAAAAGATTAACAATGAATAGGTATTTAATTGCTTTTCATGGTTACCTTTTTATTGTTTTAGTTGCAGTATACTCTATTCATAATTATATTGTAGAGGACCCCAACCTATCCCTTTTCTACACACTCAACTTCTTTCTAGCAGCATTTGTCTATAATCTTATTTTTTTATTAAAAAACAAACAAAAAGAGTATTTAGGATTTTATTTTTTAATAGGCACATTTCTAAAATTCACCATATTCTTCATAATTATTTTGCCAATTTTAAAAAAAGATAATGTTGTTTCTAAATTAGAGTTTTTGTCTTTTTTTATTCCGTACATCTTTTCTTTGTTTGTAGAAACAAAGTCGCTAATAGTGCTTTTGAATAGGCCGAACAAATAAATTAATATTATTAGAAAAAATTGCGATAAAAAAAGGACTTAGATTAGCATAAATATCTATTTTTGCAAAGATTTTTTAAAAAACAAATCAAAGCAATTAAAATGCGCTTAAAAACAATACTTATTACATTTTTTATTTCGAGTTTTTTTGGGCTAAACTCTTTCTGTGAAAATCCCTCTTCGAATTTAGAGAAAGATGGAGATATAAGAGAAAGGTATAAAAAGTTTAAAAATCATCACCTGATGGATAATCATATGTTTGTTTTAACACATGATATTGCATTTCCTTTGCCGGTAATTTTATATACAGACGGAGAGCTTGATGTGTTTATGTCTTCAAATTTATATGACAATCACCATAAGCCTGTTGTATTTGAAATTAACGGAAGAGCTTATAAGGTTGATGGGCATGAGCATATAAAAGAGGTTGGATCAAATCTAAGTCTCATTGATTTTTCAATAACCAAAAATGTTGTATTCATTTTAATTTGTTTTGTTTTAATGATTTTAATGTTTGTGAAAATGGCAAGATCATATAAACACAACTCACTTCCAAAAGGAATAGGAAGGCTCATCGAACCTATAATTATATATATTAGAGATGATATTGCTAGGCCTAATATTGGAGAAAAAAAATATAAAAGATATATGAGTTTTTTATTAACAATCTTTTTTTTCATATGGATAGTCAATCTTTTTGGGATGACGCCGCTAGGATCTAATGTAACTAATAATATTGCAGTGACTGCTTCTTTAGCGGTCCTAACCTACCTAATTACAACATTTACCGCAAACAAGAATTATTGGGGGCATATTTTTTGGATGCCAGGAGTTCCTACTCCTATGAAAATAATATTAGCTCCCATTGAATTATTAGGAACAATTATAAAACCATTTTCGTTAATGATTCGGCTATACGCTAATATGACTGCGGGTCACGTTGTATTAATGAGTATTTTAGGGTTAATTTTTATATTTCAAAATTGGCTTGGAGGCACCTTATCCTTTGGACTAGCATTTGCTCTATCTTTATTAGAGCTATTGGTGTGTGCGCTTCAGGCTTATATATTTACAATGTTATCTGCTCTTTATTTTGGAGGAGCTGTAGAGGAGCATCATTAATGAAGAAAGTAAGATTAAAAATATTAACTAGAGTGTTTAATTTAAATTAATTATTATGGAAATTCCAGCAATTGTAGGAGGAGGGCTTGTAGTAATCGGAGCAGGTATTGGTATTGGAAGAATTGGAGGATCGGCATTGGAAGCAATGGCGAGACAACCAGAGCTTACAGGTAAAATACAGACTGTGATGCTTATTGCCGCTGCCCTTATTGAGGGTATTGGGTTCGCTGCACTATTTGCACTGTAACCAAAATTATATCCAAAACTACAAGGGTTGCTTGTAGTTTTGGATTAGTTAAATTAACAAATTTAGAAAAGAATAAAGTAAAATGGAAAAATTAATTAATGACTTCTCGGTAGGCTTATTTTTTTGGCAAACAGTATTATTTGTAATATTAGTTTTTGTTTTAAGAAAATACGCATGGAAGCCAATTTTATCTGCAGTTGAAGAAAGAGAAGAAGGGATTAAAAATTCTTTAGAAGCTGCCGAACATGCAAAAGCTGAGATGGAAAAGTTAAATGCTGACAATGAAAGGGTTTTAGCTGAAGCAAGGGTTGAGAGAGACGCCTTATTAAAAGAAGCGCGAGAAATAAAGGAAAGCATAGTTAATGAAGCAAAAGATTTAGCAAATAGCGAAGCAGATAAAATTCTAGCCTCTGCAAAAGAACAAATTGCTAATGAAAAAATGAAAGCAATTACTGAGCTTAAAAACACTGTAGCCACGCTATCAATTGATATCGCCGAAAAGGTTTTAAAATCAGAGTTGTCAGATAAAACCAAACAAAATAAATTAGTTGCTTCAGTATTAAAAGAATCACAACTTAACTAAAATGAAGCAATCAAGAGTAGCCATAAGATATGCAAAAGCATTATTACAACTCTCAATAGAGCAAGATGTTTTGGAGCAATCATATAGTGATATGACTCTAATTCAAAGTATTTGTTTTCAAAGTAAAGACTTATCATTATTACTAAAAAGCCCTATTGTAAAGACGGATCAGAAGTTAAAAATTCTTGATGAGGTTTTTGGCTCAAAAGTAGGAAAAGTAAGCATGCTTTTTATAAATATTATTACAAATAAAAAGAGAGAAGTATTATTAGAAGGAATTGCAAACAGCTTCATTTCTCTATACAAAGCGTATAATAATATTGAATCAGCAAAAGTTACAACAGCAGTTCCTTTAACAGTAGAATTAAAATCAGAGGTGATTTCTTATATTAAGAAATATGGAGACAAAGAAGTTGAACTTACCGAAGAGGTAGATGAAAGTATTATAGGAGGAGTAATCATCCGAATGGGAGATAAACAAATAGATGCAAGCTTATCTAGTGAGATCTCAGAATTAAGACAAGTGTTTAACAAAAACCTGTATTTACAGGACTTCTAAAAAATAAAATAAAATGGCAGAAGTAAAACCAGCTGAGGTATCAGCAATTTTAAGACAACAATTATCAGGATTTAAATCTGAGGCAGAACTACAAGAGGTAGGAACTGTTTTGCAGGTTGGGGATGGTATTGCTCGTATTTATGGGCTTACTAACGTGCAGTCCGGGGAGTTGGTTGAGTTTGACAATGGAATACAAGCAATTGTATTAAATCTGGAGGAAGATAATGTTGGTGTAGTATTGCTTGGGCCTTCAAAAGGAATAAAAGAAGGAGACACGGTAAAAAGAACTAATAAAATAGCATCTTTAAATGTAGGAGAAGGAATGCTTGGAAGAGTGGTTGATGGAATGGGAAATCCTATTGATGGAAAAGGACCTATTAGTGGAGATACTTATGAAATGCCTATTGAAAGAAAGGCGCCAGGTGTAATTTATCGACAACCAGTTGATGAGCCGTTACAAACAGGCCTTAAAGCGGTTGACGCTATGATTCCTGTAGGAAGAGGGCAAAGAGAGTTAATTATTGGAGATCGACAAACAGGAAAAACAGCGGTTGCGATTGACACAATTATTAATCAAAAAGAATTTTATGATAAAGGGGAGCCTGTATTTTGTATTTATGTTGCTGTTGGTCAAAAAGCATCTACTGTTGCGGCTCTTTCGGATACGCTAGAAAAAGCAGGCGCACTTCCTTATACTGTTATTGTTTCTGCAAGTGCATCTGATCCTGCTCCAATGCAGTTTTATGCCCCACTATCTGGAGCTGCAATAGGAGAGTTTTTTAGAGATACAGGTAAGCCAGCGCTTATTGTATTTGACGACTTATCAAAACAAGCAGTTGCTTATAGAGAGGTTTCATTACTATTAAGAAGGCCTCCGGGTCGAGAGGCATACCCAGGAGATGTATTCTATTTGCACTCAAGATTATTAGAGAGGGCTGCAAAAGTTATTAATGATGATAAAATTGCAGCTCAAATGAATGATCTTCCTGAATCATTAAAGGGTATTGTAAAAGGAGGAGGATCATTAACCGCGCTACCAATTATTGAAACTCAAGCAGGGGATGTTTCAGCTTATATACCTACCAATGTAATTTCTATTACAGATGGTCAGATTTTCTTAGAATCTAATTTATTCTTGTCTGGAGTTCGACCTGCAATTAATGTTGGTATTTCTGTGTCAAGAGTTGGTGGATCAGCTCAAATTAAATCAATGAAAAAGATTTCAGGGACATTGAAATTGGATCAAGCACAGTATAGAGAATTAGAGGCATTTGCTAAGTTTGGATCCGATTTAGACGCAGCAACAACTGCAGTTATTGAAAAAGGAAAAAGAAATGTTGAGATCTTAAAGCAAGGACAATATTCTCCCTTAAGAGTTGAAGAGCAGGCTGCAATTATTTACTGTGGAACAAATGGGCTATTAATGGCGGTTCCTGTTGATAAAATCAAAGAATTTGAAGCAGAGTACATCTCTTTTTTACACTCTAAACATCAAAATATTTTAGACGATTTAGCTTCCGGAAAATTAACTGATGAGATAAAATCAACTCTAGAAAATGTTGCCGAGGAACTATCATTAAAATATGCAAAATAACAAATGGCGAACTTAAAAGAAATAAGGTCAAGAATTACATCTGTTGGATCCACTATGCAGATTACTTCAGCAATGAAAATGGTTTCTGCTGCAAAACTAAAGAGAGCGCAAGATGCTATTACTCAAATGAGGCCTTATGCGAACAAGTTAACAGAATTATTAGGAAGTCTTAGCTCAAGCTTAGATACAGATGATGGGGGGATTTATTCTTCTCAAAGAGAGGTTAACAATGTTCTTTTAGTTACAATTACATCCAACAGAGGGTTGTGTGGAGGATTTAATGCTTATATTATTAAAAGTGCAACAACATTAATTAATGATAAATACGCGAATGCAAAAGTTGACATCTTATCAATTGGCAAAAAGTCATCAGAACACTTTAGAAAGAATGCATTCAATGTAGCTTCTTCACATGATGATATATTTAACGAATTAACTTTCGAGAACATCTCTAAAATAGCTGAAGAGATAATGGAGCAATTTGCTTCTGGAAAGTATGATAAGGTGCTACTAGTATATAATCAGTTTAAAAATGCTGCTACTCAAATAATAATGAATGAGAGTTATTTGCCAATTCAAACTGTAAACATTGATGATCATCAAATTGGAGATTATTTATTTGAGCCAGGAAAAAAAGAGATTGTAGATGAGTTAATACCAAAATCGTTAAAAACACAATTATTTAAGGCTGTTTTAGATTCTCATGCAGCAGAGCATGGAGCTAGAATGACAGCAATGCATAAAGCAACTGATAATGCAGGAGAGCTTAAAAAAGACCTAACACTTACTTATAATAAAGCAAGACAAGCAGCAATTACCGCAGAGATATTAGAAATTGTTGGAGGGGCAGAGGCTCTTAACGGATAAAATAATAACCAATCAATAATATTGTTAAAAACCCTCTTCTTTGGCAGAGGGTTTTTTGTTGCTTATCGAGCTAATATTTTATATTTGTAAAAAAACATAAATTATGATTTATGAAAACATATTAAGTGAAAATAAAGACGGAGTTTGTTATCTTACAATAAATCGCCCTAAACAATTAAATGCATTAAACGGAGCAACTATTTTAGAGCTTAGTAATGCCATTAAATCTGCTGAAGAAAACAATTTAGTTAGGTGTATAATATTAACTGGAGCAGATACAAGGGCTTTTGTTGCTGGAGCAGATATAAAAGAATTTTCTTGTTTTAATGTAGCCGAGGGAGAAAATTTAGCAAGAAAAGGCCAAGAGATGCTTTTTGATTTGTTAGAAAATATTGGAACTCCATCAATAGCGGCAATTAATGGCTTTGCTCTTGGAGGGGGGTTAGAACTTGCAATGTCGTGTCATATTAGGATAGCATCAGAAAATGCAAAAATGGGCCTTCCTGAAGTTTCTTTAGGGGTTATTCCTGGATATGGAGGGACTCAGAGGCTAGCAAACCTTGTTGGAAAAGGAAAGGCTATCGAGATGATTATTACAGCTATGAAGCTTACAGCTGTAGAGGCAGAAAAATGGGGGCTGGTAAATTACGTTTGTCCTCAGGATGAGCTAATGTTATTAGCAGAAAAAATAGCAGAAAAAATAAAAAGAAACTCTCCTATGGCGATTGGGAAAGCAATAAAAACAGTAAATGCGGGTTTTATTGATGGTGTTGATGGTTTTGAAGTTGAGAAAAAGGAATTTGGAAGCTGTTTTGGCTCTGCTGAATTTATTGAAGGAACAACTGCGTTTATGGAAAAAAGAAAAGCAAATTTTTAATATTGAATCCTCTTAAGAAATTAGCAGGACACACAGTTATTTATGGATTAAGTAGCGTAGTAGGAAGGTTATTAAACTATCTTCTAGTACCCCTATATACACGATTTTTTATTCCTTCAGATTATGGAGTTGTTACTGAGATATATGCTTATGTAGCTTTTTTGATTATTCTCTTAACATATGGATTTGAAACAGCGTTTTTTAATTTTTCTAAGAAGGAAGAAAATAAAAATAATGTTTATACCACTGCACTAATTTCACTATCAATCTCGTCAGTCTTTTTTATTGGCATAAGCCTATTTTATGCTCAAGAAATTTCTGATTGGATGGGTTATGGAATTAAAGCAAAATATATTCAGTGGTTTGCAATTATTATTGGCTTAGATGCAGTTTCATCAATCTCATTTGCAAGATTAAGAGAAGAAGAAAAAGCTATTAAATTTGCAAGTATAAAGTTGATAAATATCTTAGTAAATATAGGCCTAAATCTATATTTTATTGTTGTAAGGGGGCTTGGAATAGAGTATATTTTTGTTGCAAATTTGATATCATCAATAATTACAATTTTATTGTTTACGCCTGAAATGTTAATGTCGAAATTATATTTTGATAAAGTACTTTGGAGAAAAATGATTGCCTACTCTCTACCGCTATTAATTGCTGGTCTTGCAGGAATGATTAACGAGACTATTGATAGAATTCTGTTAAAAAAATTATTAGATAATACACAAAATGTCGCGTCTGAGATCGGACTATATGGTGCATTTTATAAACTATCTATTATTATGCTCCTATTTATTCAAACTTTTCGTTTTGCTGCCGAGCCCTTCTTTTTTTCACACCATAAAGAAAAAGATGACAGAAAAGTTTATGCAGATGTAATGAAATATTTTACAATAGTTACAATAATAATTTTTCTATCGGTTACAATATTTTATGATTTTGTAATTGGATTTTTAGGTAAATCATATCATGACGAAAGGGGTTTTGTAGTGGTATCTATTTTACTTCTTGCAAATTTATTTCTAGGAGTTTATTATAATTTATCAATTTGGTATAAACTTACAGAGAAGACAAAGTTTGGAGCCTATATCTCAATTTTTGGAGCAATTATTACTTTGAGCCTTAATTTTATATTAATTCCTAAAATAGGATTTATTGGATCTGCAATAGCTACGCTTGTTTGTTATTTTAGCATGACGATAGTATCTTATTTTATAGGAAAGAAATATTTTCCTATTCCATATCAAATTATAAGAATTAGTGTTTATTTAAGTATTATGTTGGCGATATATTTCATTATTTATTTTTCCGATTTAAATACATGGCTTAATTCCTTATTCTTAATAGGATTTATCATATTTGCTTATATTTTAGAAAAACCAAAACCTATACAAAAACTATGAAAGTGAAAATTATTAATACTTCAAAACACTCTTTACCTAATTATTCTACACCTGCATCTGCAGGAATGGACCTAAGAGCAAATATTGAAGCTCCAATCAAATTAAAGCCTTTAGAGAGAACAATTGTTAAAACAGGAATTTTTATTGAACTTCCGCTTGGTTTTGAGGCTCAAGTTCGGCCAAGAAGCGGTTTAGCATTTAAAAAAGGGATTACAGTTCTTAATTCCCCAGGAACAATTGATGCGGACTACAGAGGAGAAGTGGGTGTTATCTTAGTAAATTTATCAGATGATGATTTTGAAATTGAAGATGGAGAAAGAATCGCTCAAATGGTAATTGCAAGGCATGAAAAAGCTCATTGGGTTGAGGTAGAAGAGCTCAATAATTCTGAAAGGGGATCTGGAGGATTTGGAAGTACAGGCGTAAAATGATGATTAGAATAGGATTAATAGTAGTATTTAGTTTTTTTAGTATCTGCACTTCTGCGCAATGGAAATCCTATTACCCAGAATCAAAATTATCAAAAAAAGAGTCAATAAAAAAAAGTAAAGAAAAAGACAAACAGACATTTGATAATTATTTTTTTTATGCATTAAAAGCCAGCGCCCTAGAAGATTATGACGAAGCGATAAAACATTTTGAAAAATGCATTAAAATTGATGAGAAAAATCCTGTTCCATATTATGAGCTAGCTAAGATTAATGCTGAAAATGGACATTACGATACTGCAATAGAAGAAATTAAAACAGCATGCAAATTAGACCCAAAAAAAAGATGGTATATCTTGACACACGCTGAGATATTATTTAGCAAACAAGAATTTGTAAATGCCGCAAAAGAATATAAAAAACTAATTGCACTTGAGCCGGGAAATGAAGAGTTATATTTCGCGCTTGCAGAAACATATATTTATTCAAATGATTTTCGAAAGGCGATATTAGTATATAATGATTTAGAGACGTATAAAGGTATTGATAAGATGTTATCAATGCAAAAACATAAACTATATAGGCAATTAAATGACATAAAGGGAGCAATAAAGGAGTTGAAATCTATTTTATCCTTTATCCCTGATGATATAGAGGTAATGGAGATACTATCAGAACTATATCTTTTGAATGATGAAAAAGATAAGGCATTTGAATTGTTTAAAAAGATTGCAATTATTTCTCCAAATAATGGAAGGATACACCTTACACTTGCTGATTACTATAGGGAAAATGGGGATAATAAAAAATCATATGAGGAATTAAAATTGGCATTTGAGAGTCCAACACTAAATATTGATACTAAAGTTAGAATTTTAGTTTCTTATTATCAGTTAATTGCGAATAGTCCAGGCATGGGAGAACAAGCATATGAATTAGCCAACATTATGCTTAAAAGACATCCTAGTAATTTAAAAGCTATGGCAGTTTATGCAGATATTTTATATACAGACAATAAATTTCAAGAAGCAAAAGAACAGTATTTAGCAGTTCTTCAGAAAGATAAAACAAAAAGTCAAGTCTGGAATCAGGTGTTATTTATATTAGCAGAACAAAGTGATTTTGAATCCATGCTAAGGATTAGTTATGAGGCTCTTGAGTATTTTCCTGCAGACCCACTCTTTTATTATTTTAATGGAGTATCAAATAAACGGTTTAAGAATTACAAGGATGCTATAGCCTCTTTAGAAGTGGGAATAGGTTTTGTAATAGATAATCAGAACCTACTGTTAGAATTTTACTCTTCACTTGCTGACGTTTATCATGCAACAAAACAACACAAATTATCAGACGAATATTATGAAAAGGCACTAGAGATTGATCCTATGAACACTTTAGTTTTAAATAACTATGCTTATTATCTATCGATAAGAAAGAAGAATTTAGAAAAAGCACAGGAGATGTCATTTAAATGCAATCAACTAGAACAAAACAATGGAACCTATCAAGATACATATGCATGGATATTATACGAGCTAAAAGACTACAAAAAAGCAAAGGAATGGATGTTAAAGGCTTTAAAAAATGGAGGGGACATAAGCGGTGTGGTGGTTGAGCATTATGGTGATATATTATATAAATTAGGAGAAATTAAAGAGGCAGTTAAACAATGGAAAAAAGCAAAAATTTTAGGAGAGGAGTCAAAAGAACTAGAAAAAAAAATAGCTCAAGAAAGACTATATGAATAATTCATTTTCAATAGTATTATTGCTTCTAATATTCTCTTCATGTGGAATTAAGAAAGAGAAAAAAAATGATTTTTCATCGCCTCCTAAAAATTCAAAAGAACTGATAGCAAGAGTTAATTCACAAAATAAAGATATTCAATGGCTAAATTTAAAAGGGAAGATAAACATTATAACAGAAGACAATCAGATTGCATTAAATATTAATATTACAAATAGAAAAGATAGCTTGATTTGGATTTCAGTAAGCGCTCCTTTTGGAATTGAGATAGCGAGGGGTCAGCTTACTCAAGATTCTATTTACTTTATAAATCGAACTAATAAAACGTGGTTTATTAAGCCAGCCTCAGAGATTAATTCGTTATTGAAAGCAAACCTCTCTTTTAATCAATTGCAGCAAATGATTACTGCAAATCCTAGTATTAATAAACTAAAATATAAATTTCATTCAAAAGAACAATTTATTTTAGAAGAGCCTAATTCAAACTATACTATTTCAGAATCTTATAGAGTTGTTAAAGGGGTTTTATTTATAGAAGGAACTAAGTTCCAATATGAGTTTTTGAATTTTAATGAAGAAAATTTTCCAAGAGAAGTGTATTTAAAAACTGATTCAAAAAAAGGCTTTGAGGTGAGATTAAGATATTCTAAAATAATAGCAAATAAGAAATCTAAAACACCATTTAAAATCCCAATTTCGTATGCCCATTCTAATTAGATTTTTAATTTTTATATTGAGCTTAGCTTTTTGTTTTTCTTGTTTTTCTCAAACAAAAGACGACTTAAAAAAACAAAAGTTGGATCTAGAGAAAGAGATAAGCTATACTGCAGATCTCTTAAATAAAACAAAATCAAATAAAACAAAATCACTTAATTATTTAAGAGTTTTAGAAAAACAAATACAGAGTAAGCAGATGCTTTTAGCTACTTTAAATATAGAAATTTCATTATTAAATAAGCAAATAAAGAAAACGGAACAGTTTATTTTAGAAAATAAGGAATTAATACTAAATGAGGAAAAAATCTTGCAAACGTTAAAAGATGAATATTCTAAAATGATTTATGCTGCGTATAAACAAAAAGGAAATAGAAATGATTTAATGTTTATTATTTCTTCTTCTGATTTTAATCAGGCGTATAAGAGGATTGTATATTTAAAGCAATACTCAGCTTTTAGAAAGAATCAGGCCTCAAAAATAAACCAGAGTCAAAAAAAGTTAATAAAAAAGAAAGAGAAATTGGCTCAAAAAAAGGAGAGCCTTATAAAAGCGGCAGTGGAAAAAAAACTACTTGTTAAAAATAAGAAGAGCGAACTCGAGGGCGTAAGCGTTAAAAAAGATGAAAAGGAAAAATTAATTAATAAGCTTAGTAATTCCGAAGAGCTATTTAAAAAGCGATTACAAGACAAAAAAAACTATGCAAAAGAGCTTGATAAAAGGATTAGAAAAATTATTGAAGAGGAAATTAGAAAGGCTAAAGAAGAGGCTAAGAAAAAAGAAGGAAACAATAAATTTAGTTTAACCCCAGAAGCACTTGCATTGTCTGCAGAATTTGCTAGCAATAAAGGAAAACTCCCATGGCCACTAGATAAGGGAATAATTATTGGGAAATATGGGAAACAGAAACACTCTATTTTTTCTAGCGTAGAAACATTTAATAATGGGATTGATATAGCTACAAATAAAAATACTGTAGTTAGAGTTGTTTTTGATGGAATAGTATCTAGAATTTTCTTTATAAAAGGAGAGGGTAAGGCAGTATTAATAAATCATGGAGAATATTTTAGTGTTTATTCAGGCTTAAAAGAGGTGAGCGTAAAAACAGGCGAAAAATTACTTTCAAAAGAGAAAATAGGAGTAGTTATTACTAATGAACAAGAAAACAAAACAGAGTTACATTTTGAGATATGGCAAGGCTATGATAAGCAGGACCCATCAAATTGGCTATATAATGCATATTAAATCAAAAAGCATAAATTTGCAATATAATTAAATTTTAAAATTATGAAAACTATCCTGTTATTTACTATGGGAGGCACAGAATGGCTTCTTATCGCTTTAGTTGTTTTATTATTATTTGGTGGAAAAAAAATTCCAGAATTAATGAAAGGGCTCGGAAAAGGTATTAGTGAATTTAAAAAAGGGAAAGATGAGGTTGAAAAGGATTTAGACGATTAAAACTTTTAAATCTTGACTACCTTTCAATCATATTCTGAAGTACAAAAGGCACTTCAAAAGAAGTCTACTTCTTGTCTTGAGATTACTAATAACTATATTAAAAAAATTGCAAAAAATTCTCATTTAAATGCTTTTATTGAGGTTTATACTGATGAGGCTATTTCAAGAGCAAAGGAGATTGATGAAAAAATAAAAAATGGAGCAGCTGGCAAGCTTGCTGGAATGGTTATAGGAATAAAAGATAATATTTGCTATAAGGGTCATAAGGTTTCTGCTTCATCAAAAATATTGGAGGGTTTTGAATCTTTATTCTCGGCCACTGCTGTTGAAAGATTATTAGAGGAGGATGTTATTATAATTGGAAGGTTGAATTGCGATGAGTTTGCAATGGGCTCTGCAAATGAGAATACAATTTATGGACCAGTAAAGAATCCATTAGAAAACTCAAAGGTTGCAGGAGGTTCTTCTGGAGGATCTGCAGCTGCAGTCAGTGCGGGGCTTTGTTTAGCCGCACTAGGTAGCGACACAGGCGGCTCAATTAGGCAGCCAGCTGCATTTTGCGGTGTAGTTGGTTTAAAGCCTACTTACTCAAGAGTTTCTAGATATGGATTAATTGCTTATGCTTCATCTTTTGACCAGATAGGGCCACTAACAAATAATGTTAATGACGCAGCGTTAATTCTTGAAATAATTGCAGGAAAAGATAATTTTGATAGCACCGTTTCTACTAAAGACATACAAAGGTACTCTCAAGAAAAGTTTAATGGAAAGCCTAAAAAGATAGCATATATACAGGAATGTTTAGATAGAGAAGGACTAGATCCTGAGATAAAAATATTTATGCAACAGAGTATAAAAAAATTAAAAGAAGAAGGTCATCTAGTTAAATCAATTTCATTTCCGTATTTAGATTTATTAGTCCCAACGTATTATGTAATTACTACTGCTGAGGCATCTTCAAACCTTGCTCGTTTTGATGGAGTACATTCTGGCTATAGAAGCAGTAATATTTCAGATCTAGAAAGCACTTATATTAATAGCCGAACAGAAGGTTTTGGGGATGAAGTCAAAAGAAGAATAATGCTTGGAACCTTTGTGTTAAGCTCAGGCTATAATGATGCATATTTTACAAAAGCACAGAAAATTAGAAGGTTAATAAGAGATAAAACAAATGAAATGTTTAAAACATATGATTATATAATTTCTCCTACAACGCCTCATACTGCATTTAAAATAGGAAAGATTCATAAAGACCCTACAGTGATGTATTTGGAAGATATTTTTACTGCTCAGGCTAATTTAACAGGAAATCCGGCTATTTCACTTCCATTAGGGACTCACTCAAACGGATTGCCAATAAGTATTCATATAATGGCAGAAAATTTTAATGAAGCAGGATTAATTGCTTTCTCAAAACACCTTTCAAAGTAGATGATTACTGTTGTTATTTTATCATGAAAAATTTTTTTTTAGCACTTTTTTTAGTTCCTATGCTATTATATACACAGAATAAACTTCCGTATGGAATTGGTGAATATTCCGCATTTGACATCTCTTTTGGGGGAATAACGGTAGGAGTTGCTGAAATAGAAATTGTAGAAAACTATACAATTGATAGTATTTCAACTTTTCATATTATTGGAAGGGGGAAAACAGCCTATTTTTTTGATTGGTTTTTTAAAGTCAGAGATGTTTACGAAACATACCTCGATACGGCAAAAATAATTCCAGTAAAGTTTGTTAGGGACATATATGAAGGCGGATATGAAAAAAAACAATTATATAAGTTTAATCATTTAGATAGTCTGGTTTTAACAACTGATTCCTCATATAAAATACCGCATAATTCACAAGATATGCTTTCAGCATTATTTTATGCAAGAACATTTAATACAGAACAGTTGAAACAAAAAGGCTCATTTGTTATTCCAGTTTTTATTGATGAAGAGAATTATTTTTTAGAGGTGGAATATATGAATAATGAGATTATAGATACAAAATGGGGTATGATAAATTGCATGGTGTTTAAACCAATAATGCAAGAAGGAAGAGTCTTTAAAGATGTGGATAAAATGCAAATTTGGATAACAGATGACCCGAATCATTTGCTAGTAAAAGTTGAAACAAAAATTTGGGCTGGATTAATAAAAGCACACCTTGTTAAGTATAAAAAATTGAAATACCCCTTGTCAATAAGTAAATAGAGTAAATTAGCAAAATGAAAAAATGGACTGGAATAATTTTAATGGCTGTTGCCTTAATATTTATCCTATCAAATATTAATAACAAAGAGTCTTCCGAAGAGGTTTATCAAGAGGCTATTGAACCAAAGTATGAATATGGGATATTAGTTGACTCCTTTAACGTTATAAAAGGAAAGGTTCAGAAGGGTCAGACTTTAGGCGAGATATTATATGCTAACCATATTGACCACCCTCAAATAGCAGAAGTAGTAGAAAAATCAAAACGTATTTTTGATGTTAGGCGAGTAAATACAGGAAAAGACTATACAATTATTTGTAGTAAAGATTCAAATGAGAGAGCATGCTACTTTATTTATCAAGAGGATCCTATGAACTATGTAGTTATGGACTTTATTAATGAGATAGATGTTTATAGGGGTAAAAAAGAGGTTATTACAAAAGTTAATGTTGCTTCAGGAAAGATTAATTCTTCCTTATGGCTCACTATAGAAGAACAAAAGTTGAGTCCAAAAATTGCAGCGGAACTATCAACTATTTATGCTTGGACAATTGATTTTTTTAAAATTCAAAAAGGAGATGGATTTAAAGTCTATTATGAGAATAAATATATTGAGGGAGAGTATATAGGAATTGGAAGAATTTTAGCATCAGAGTTTAATCATAATAATCAAAAATTTTACGCTTTTTATTATAAAGAGAATGAGAATTATGGAGAATATTTTGATGAAAATGGAAAAACATTACGAAAGGCTTTTTTAAAAGCTCCTGTTGATTATAAAAGAATATCTTCAAAATATAACAGAAGAAGAAAGCATCCAGTTACGGGAAGATGGAAAGGTCATTTTGGAACAGATTATGCTGCTGATAGAGGAACTCCTATTTGGTCAACAGCAAACGGAACTATTGTAGCGGCTTCTTATACAAAAAATAATGGTAACTATGTAAAAGTAAGACACAATGGAACGTATACGACTCAATATTTGCATATGTCAAAAATAAAACCAGGAATAAAAAAAGGAGTATATGTAAAACAGGGTGATATTATTGGATATGTCGGAAGTACAGGATTAGCAACTGGTCCTCATGTTTGTTATAGATTTTGGAAAAATGGGAGGCAAGTAGATCCATATAAGCAAAAGTTGCCTCCAGGTGATCCGATAAAATCCGAAAATAAAGAAGATTATGAAGAGGTAAAAGATAGTTTAATACAAATTTTATTAAGAAAAAAAGAATAAAGAATGAGTCCAAAAGAAGACATAATTAGAGCGTATCTAATTGCGCTGATTTTTGTCTTTGGAGCAGTCTCTAATGCCCAAAATCCATTTATAGAAAACAAAGGCCAATTCCCTAAGCAAGTGATTGCAAAAGTGACTGTGCCTCAAGGATCACTTTTTATTGAGAAAGGCAAGCTTATATATACTTTCTTCTCAGCAGAGGAGCTGTCTCAAATACATGACTTACAAAAAACAGAAAGGTTTATTAGAGCTCATTCATATTCTGTTGAGTTCCTTAATTCAAACAATAAAATAACATCAGAACTTTTAGAAGAGAGTGATTATTACGAAAACTACTATATTGGATCAAATGATAACTGGGCCTCAAATATAAAGTCGTATAAACGCTTAAATCAAAAAAATATTTATAATGGCGTAACGGCTAATTACTACATTAAAAAAGACAAATTAAAATATGACCTTGTTGTGTCTCCATATGCACCTACAGATCAAATAAAATTGCAATACAAAGGAGTAGAAAAGATTAATTTAGTTAAAGGAAATATTTATATTACGACTTCTGTAAACACAATTAGAGAGTATTTCCCTTATGCTTATCAAATTATTAATGGAGTTGAAATAGAGGTGTACTGTAAGTATAAATTAAAAGAAGATATTTTAACTTTTGTTTTTCCTAATGGGTATGATTCTAGATATGAATTAATAATTGACCCTGTATTAGAATTTTCAACCTATTCAGGGAGCACCACTGATAATTTTGGCTATACAGCAACATATGATAATTCTGGCTTTTTATATGCAGGAAGCACCTCATTTGGGACAGGCTATCCAACTACAATTGGAGCTTATCAGCTTAATTATGCAAATAGCTCTGGAGGAACAGATTTAGCAATAACTAAATATGATACCACAGGAACACATAGGATTTATTCAACTTATTTAGGTGGCGGGCTAGATGAGCTTCCTCATTCAATGATTGTTAATTCTGCTAATGAGTTATTTATATATGGAACTACTGGTTCTTCCGATTTTCCAACTACACCTTCATCTTATCAACGAGCTTTTATTGGAGGGCCATCATTCTCTCCTTCTGGAATCGGAGTTTCCTTCCCTTATGGATCTGATATTTTTGTAAGTAGATTAAGTGCTAGTGGAGGTAATTTGTTAGCATCAACGTTTATTGGAGGAACAGGAAATGATGGGTTAAATACAGCATCAAAGCTAAAATATAATTATGCTGACGAGGTAAGAGGTGAGATAGATATTGATAAAAACAATAATATTTATATTGCTACCTGTACAAGGTCAACTGATTTCCCCACTCTAGGTAGCTTTCAGTCTTCATCAAAAGGCAGTCAAGAAGGTTGTATAATTAAGATGGATAATCAGCTTACAACAATTATTTGGAGCACTTATCTTGGAGGGAGCAATGATGATGCTATTTACTCTCTGGCGTTAGATCAGAATGATGATATTTATGTAACTGGAGGAACAAATTCTACTGACTTCCCAGTGACCATAAATGCATATCAAACTACACATCAGGATTCGTCAAAAGCAGATGCATTTATCACTAAAGTCTCTTCAAGTGGAAATCAAATTATTTCATCATCATATTTTGGAACTAATAAGTATGATCAATCTTATTTTGTAGAGATAGGGAACACAAATTCTGTTTACATTTTTGGTCAAACAGAGAGTTTAGGCACTCAATTAGTTCATAATGCAGCTTATTTTGTTCCAAATGGAGGGCAGTTTATAACAGTATTAAGTGAAGATCTGAGTAATGTATTGCGCTCAACGGTTGTAGGGACAGGAAAAGGAACTCCAGATATTTCTCCAACAGCCTTTTTAGTGGATGTTTGTGATAAGATATATTTTTCTGGGTGGGGATCAAATGTAGCGGGAGGCCCCCTATCAACTTTAAACTTGTCAATTACTGACAGCGCTTATCAGCAAACAACAGATGGAAATGATTTTTATATAATGGTGCTAGATAAAAATTTAAGCTCAAATATTTATGCTACGTATTTTGGAGGAAGTCAAAGCAATGAGCATGTTGACGGAGGGACTAGTAGATTTGATAAAAAAGGAGTTATTTATCAGTCAGTTTGTGCTGGATGTGGAGGAAATTCAGACTTTCCTATTGAGCCAAATCCGGGAGCGGTATCTCCATTAAATAATAGTATAAATTGTAATAATGGAGTGTTTAAGTTTAATTTTGATTTTTCTATGGTTGTTGTAGATTTTGAAGCTCCTTGGGTTAGCTGCGATACAAGTATTAATTTCCAAAATTTAACCTTTTCAAGTAATAATGTAACTTATATTTGGGATTTTGGAGATGGATCAACCTCTACCAACATAAATCCAACACATAATTATTCGCAAGGGGGAATATATGAGGTTATGCTTATAGCTAGTGATATTGGTGCTTGTAATGTTTCAGATACAATTATCAAAGATATATATATTTTATCTAACTCTTCCGACACCATACAAGAGATTATTAAATGTCCTGATGAAAAAATACAGATTGGATTATTGCCATTGAATAATCCTACGATTACATACGCTTGGAGTCCTGTAATAAACTTGAGCACTTCCAATTCATCTAATCCTTTTTGCGATGCTAATTCAGATACTCAATACCAACTTATTATTTCTAATGGTAGCTGTTCGGATACTTTATTCCAAAAAGTTAATGTTTCTTCTTTACAGTTAGATGCAGGAGAAGACACTACTTTTTGCAGCTCTCCACTCATTTTAGAGGCTACCTTTTCCAATAATGTGAATTCTATAATTTGGTCTAATACAGAAGATTTTTCAAATATATTAAGTGCCACTAATTTAGTAAACATTTCTTCAATAGGAATGTACTATGTTAAGGTGTCTGATGGCAATTGTGAGAAAGTAGATAGCGTTAATGTTTCCAGCAATAACAATCTTCAATTACAAGTAAGCTCTAGTTTAACATTTTGTAATGATTCAACTCAAATATTTGCAACATTCTCGTTAGATGTGAATTCAGTTTTATGGTCCTCAAATCATAATTTTACAGATACTTTAGGGTTGCTAGATTCGTTAGTTGTTTTTTCTGCAGGCACATTTTACATAAAAGTTAAGAATGGAGTTTGTGAACAAATAGACAGCGTCATCATTACTTCTGAGAGTGTGAATATTAATATGATTTCTAATGATATTTGTGAAGGTGATTCAGTTTTAATTGAGGTAGAAAATAATAATCCATTATTACCAATTATATCTTATGTTTGGACTGGATTTCCAGAAACCACATCATTATTAGTTGACAGTCCTGATTCTTCCAGGTGGTATTCAGTTGAAGTCCTAAATTCGAATTTGTGTATTCTAAGTGATTCCATTTTTGTTAGTGTTTATCCTTATTCTCATATTGATAGTTTATGGATTTCAGACACTGTAGCTTATCAAGGAGAAAATATATTGCTAACCATTATTGCGGGAGATTCGATATACAACCGCTTTATTGAAGTAAATATTGAAGGGTGGCAAATATTCGAAATAAGTAACGATTTTGGCTGTACTGTAGAAGACTCTGTTTTTATTACTCTAAAGAATGTTTTTTGTGATGATAAAAACATAAAAATACCCACGGCCTTTTCTCCTAATGGAGATGGTGTAAATGATAAATATTTTATTAATGACAAGTATCAAATAATAACAGATTTTAAGCTTGAGATTTTTAATAGACTTGGTCAAAAAGTATATGCATCAGAAGACATTGCTAATAGTGAATGGGACGGAAGCTTTAGAGGAGAGCTCCTCCCCCCTCAGGTATTTGATTTTTATTTGGAAATTGGCTGTATTGGAGCTAAAAAACTTTTTCATAAAGGAAATATTACTTTAATTAGATGATACGTTTTATAACAACATTATTTTTTGCATTTTTTTGTTATAAGATGTTTTCTCAAGATGTTCATTTCTCTCAGTTTAATCAGACTAAATCATTAATTAATCCAGCGCTAATTGGTTTTCAAGATGGGGATTATAAGCTTCAGCTTCAAAGAAGGTCACAATGGCAAAGTGTAAGCGTCCCCTTTAATACATTTTCAATTTCATTGGAAGCAAAAAATATCTTTAAAAATTGTTCTTTTGGTGTTCAGTTGTTAGATGATATAGCTGGAGACTCACACTTTAAAACTAATGGTATCACATCTTCAATTTCATATAAATTAAAAGTTAACAATAGGAATAATATATCCTGTGGGATACTTTTTGGAGCATATCAAAGATCAATAGATTATTCAAATTTAGTTTTTAATGATGTTGAAAACATTCCGAATAAAACTATAGACTTCTTTGATGTAGCAATTGGGGGGGCTTATGAACACGATTTTAATTCATCCATGACTATTATTTCTGGACTATCATTATTTCATTTGAATAAGCCAAATCAAACATTACTAGGAAGCAAAAATATTGAACTTCCGATAAACTCTAAAATACACGCGTCAGTAATTTATTATTTTAATAGCAAGTTACAAATTAAACCAACATTATATTATTCAGAACAAGACGGATTTAATGAGTTTATATCTGGCATAAGGGTTAATTATTTGCGGAATAAACCCTCTTCAGAAGCTATAGTTTTGAGGGCTGGACTGTTTAACAGAAAGAATGATGCAATAATTCCAGAATTTGGAATAAAGATTGATAATTTTGACGCTATGGTTTCTTATGATATAAATATTTCATCTTTAAATGCCGCTAGTGATTATAAAGGGGGGTTTGAAGTCTCTTTAGCATATGAATGGAGTATTTCAAAATTAATCAAGAAAACAGAAATAAATATTTGTCCAAAATATTTATAATGAACAGATTATGCTTTTTCTTTTTACTGCCACTTTTTGGATTCTCGCAATTTGCGGCACATATTGAACACTTAGATAGTCCGATTAACACTTACGATGCTGATTTAAATTTTTGTCAATTTAATGATTCTTCAGCGTATTACACTGTAATTTCTGAAGAAAACAATTATCAGTCATCAATTTATTTAGCCAGTAAAATAAGAAATAAGTGGAAAAGAGCAAGGTACTCCGAATTTAATTCTGAAAAATTAAATACTGGAGATATTTGTTTTTTGAATAATAATGAAGCCGTTTTTTCTTTATGTGACCTAGATAATAATTGCAAGTTAATTTTTTCTTCTAAAGGTAATTTCTTAAAAATTAATACAATAAATAATGCTGGCAATAAAAATATTCAAGGACATTTAACTAATCATAAAAAACAAAAAGTTTTATACTTTGTTTCAGATCGTAAAGGAGGATTTGGGGGCCTAGATATTTGGCTAAGTATCATTGATGTTAATGGAAATTTTGGAGTCCCAATTAATGCAGGCTCAAGTATTAATACTTCTTCAGATGAGATTACACCCTTTTTTAATGATTTTGAGAATAAACTATATTTTTCTTCTAATAGAGAGAAGGGTTTGGGAGGGTTTGATATTTATAGTTCTGCGGGCAGATTAAACCTATGGAATAAAGCAGAAAATGTAACAGCTCTTAATTCAAAAGAGGATGAAATGTATTTGGTTTTTTATGATAAAAAAAATGGATATTTTTCATCGAATAGAAAAGGAGCTAGATATAAAACTAATGAGTATTGTTGTAATGATATTTTCTCGTTTAATATCTTGAGCCCTGATACTATTACAGAGCAATATAATTGGGAAAAGTTCAAAATGATAACTCTTTATTTTCATAATGACGAGCCTGATTGTTCCACAATGAAGCTAACAACACAAGTTAACTATAAAGAATCCTATGTTTCATACTTTAAAATACAAGATGAATATAATAATCAGAATGAGAGTTCAATTGAGTTTTTTGAGAATAATTTGAAGTACAATTATAATAGGCTTATACAGTTATTAGACAACTTAACTAAAGAATTAAGCTTAGGAAAAAATATTGAATTGCAACTTAGGGGATATGCAAGCCCCTTACATAATTTCGGATATAATATTAATTTATCTCAAAGACGAATTCAAAGTGTTATTAATTTTATCGCAATTTATCAAAACTCAACACTTGTAAAGTATCTAAATTCTGGCCAGCTTTCAGTGTTAGAATTGCCCTTAGGAGAGAGCAAATCTTTGGAAGTCACAAGTGACAACCCCAATAATATAATAGATTCAGTTTATAGTTTAGAGGCAATGTTAGAGAGAAAAGTTGAAATTGTTAAGGTAATATTAAAAAAGTAATATGGTTGCTAGCTCTATACTAACACCAATAAGAAATCCTGTATATATTTGAGAATAATTATGAGCGTTTTCATTAATTCTAGATATGCCCAAGACTCCTGCAAGAAGAATTGCAACAATTACAAAAGAGGAAAGCCCTCCATATAAAAAATGCAAGCCAATAAGTGCCCCTGTAAGTCCTCCTATTGCTAGCATATGTAAGCTTATTTTCCAGAATTTTGAAATAAAAGAAGCTACACTAATAATAATAATTGCCCCTAAAAATTCAGCCTTTAATATTGGAGTAAAGGTTAAAAACGCATCAACAAATTGATATCCAATAAACATCGATAAAGAGCAGTATATTAAGGGGCTTGATCGTTCTTTATAATTGTCCATTTCTAATGATTTTACCCGCCCCATCTTTATAAAAATTAAAATTAAAATTAGCGGAAATATTATAGTAGAAATAACAACACTTGCTGTAATAAAAGTTAAGTAAGGATTTATTATAAATTGAATTTCAGGAATTAAAAATAAAGTAAGTTGTAGTGTAATTAATGGCATAAATATTGGATGAAGAGCCACTGAAATAATTTTTGATAATCGCATTATAATTGTCTTCTTAATTTGGCTGTGTCGATGCCTAATTGCTCTCTATATTTAGCGACAGTTCTTCTAGCAATATCATATTCTTCTTTTCCTAATAAATCAGCAATTTGTTCGTCATTAAAGGGCATTTTTTTATTTTCAGAATTGATAATATCTCGCAAGCAATTTTTAATTTTATTTGTTGAAATAAACTCTCCATTATCTTTTCTATATGCTTCTGAGAATAGTTCTTTTACTTTAAAAGTTCCAAAATGCGTTTCTATGTATTTAGAGTTACTCACTCGTGAAATGGTGGAGATATCCATCTTGACAATATTTGCAACGTCAGCAAGTTTCATAGGCCTTAAATCATTTTCATGGCCACTAATAAAGTATTTATTTTGCAATTCAATTATTGCAGACATAACTTTTTTTAGTGTTTCTTGCCTTTTCTTAATGGAATCCTTAAACCATTCTGCCTTTTCTACTTTTTCTTTTAAAAAGGCTTTAGTTTTAGCATCGTCTGTTTTTTCTAGAAGCTCAGAGTAGTATTTACTAACCGTTATTCCTCTAGAACTACTTTTAGTAAGATGTAATTCTATATTATTGTTATTAATGAGGGCTTTAAAGTCAGGATAAATATATTCAGTAGAAGTAGTACTTTTTGAAAACCCTGCTGATGGAATTGGATTTAAGCTTTCAACTAAATGATATATTTCTTTTAATTCATCTTTTGTAATTTTGACATCCCTTAATAAGGACTCATAATTTTTATTGCTAAAAGCAGAGTAATGCTTTGATATGATATCATAAGCTAGGCTGTTTATTGGAGATAGTTGCTCTAATTGAATTAGAAGACACTCTTGCAAATTAGCAGCCCCAACTCCATAAGGCTCTAAAGATTGAACAATCTTTAATGCTGAATTTAGGTCAGAATCATCTACTGAGAGATTATTTCCAGTTAGAAGGTCACTACTTAAAGAATACAGATCTCTAGTTAAAAACCCATTGTCATCAAGACTATTAATGATATACTTAACTAAAAACAAATTATCATGAGATAATTCTGATCCAACTAATTGCTTTAAAAGATAATCAGTAAGGCTTTCTAATTTATCTTCAATTTGAAAATGGTCATAATTAGTTGTTTTGTATGCAGAATAATGTTGTTGCTCTTCTTCTTCTTCTTCTTCTTCTTCTAGCGCAGGATTCTCTTCTATTTCTTTTTCAATTCTCTTTTCTAGTGAAACAACAGGTATTTGCAAGAGTCCTAAAAATTGAATCTGTTTAGCACTCAGTTTTTGATATTGCTTTTGCTGTAACTTCTGTTTAACCATTAAAAGTTTGCATTTTGTGGAGTTCTTGGGAATGGGATAACATCACGAATATTTTTCATTCCAGTAACAAACATAATCAGCCTTTCAAAGCCTAGCCCAAATCCTGAATGTTGACATGTTCCAAACTTCCTAGTTTCTAAGTACCACCACAATTCTTTTTCACAAATATCCATTTCGGTCATTCTTTCTTTTAATTTATCAAGCCTTTCTTCTCTTTGAGATCCGCCAATAATTTCGCCAATTTCTGGAAATAAGATATCCATTGCTCTTACAGTTTTATTGTCTTCATTTATTCGCATATAAAATGCTTTAATCTCTTTTGGATAATCGGTGATAACAATGGGTCTTTTGAATTTTTTTTCTACTAAATATCTTTCGTGTTCTGATTGTAGGTCAGCTCCAAATCCATCAATTAAGTATTTGAATTTTTTCTTTTTATTTGGCTTGGAGTTTTTAAGAATATCAATAGCCTCACTATAAGTGATCCTCAAGAAATCATTTTCTAATACAAATTGTAATCTTTCAAGCAATCCCATTTCAGATCTGTCTTCTTTTTTTAGTTTAGCTTCTTCATCAGACATTCGTTTATTTAGAAATTGTAAATCATCAGCATAATGATCAATACAATATTTGATGCAATATTTAACAAATTCTTCAGCTAAATCGATGCATTCATGTAGATCTGCAAAGGCTAATTCTGGCTCAATCATCCAAAATTCTGATAAGTGTCTTGAGGTATTTGAATTTTCAGCTCTAAATGTTGGCCCAAAAGTGTACACTTGTCCTAACCCTAGCGCCCCAAGCTCTGCTTCTAACTGACCAGAGACTGTAAGGTTTGTTTTGCTTCCAAAAAAATCATTTGTAAAGTCAATATTTCCAGTTTTATTTTTTGGCAAATCTTCTAAATTAAGCGTTGTGACCTGGAACATTTCTCCTGCCCCTTCAGCATCTGTGCCTGTAATAATTGGGGTGTGAAGACTAAAAAATCCTTTCTCATTAAAAAATTTATGCACTGCAAATGTAAGAGCATGTCTTAACCTGAAAACAGCAGAAAAAGTATTTGTTCTGAAACGTAAATGTGCCTTTTCTCTTAGAAATTCTAACGAATGTTTTTTTGGCTGTAATGGATACTGCTCTGCATCAGCCCCTCCTAAAACATTAATTTTTTTAGCCAAAACCTCAATTGGCTGCTTGTTTCCTTTTGAAGGGACTAATATTCCTTCAATTATGAGAGAAGAGCCAGTTGTTATTTGTTTTACTAAGTCTTCTGAAAAATTGTTTCCCTCTAAAACAACTTGAATATTATTGATTGTTGAGCCGTCATTTAATGCGATAAAAGAGATATTCTTGCTCCCCCTTTTTGTCCTGACCCATCCTTTTATAGTGACGCTTTGATCAGAAGCTTCTATTTTAAGTAGTTTTTTAATTTTCATTTTGAGGAGTTTAAGTTTATCCTACTTGAGAAATATAATTTTTTGAAAGAGCCTCATGAACAGACTGAATAATAGAGTTTGTATCATAAGAGCAGTCTTGATGTAGACTTTCTTGTGTTCCATGGTGTATAAATTCATCAGGAATTCCAAGTCTTTTTACAGAAGAAGTATAGCTGTTATTTGCCATAAATTCTAGAATAGCAGAGCCAAATCCTCCTTGTAAACAACCATCTTCAATTGTGATGATTTTATCAAATGATTTAAAAATAGAATGAAGCAATTTTTCATCAAGAGGCTTAACAAAACGCATGTCATAATGCGCAATACTTAACCCCTCTTTTTTAAATTGTTCTTGCGCTTTTTCAACAAAATTTCCAGGATGCCCTAAAGATAAAATTGCTATTTCCTCTCCCGCATGAATTCTTCTTCCTGTTCCAATTTTTATTTTTTCAAAAGGAGTTTTCCAGTTTAACATTACTCCATTCCCTCTTGGATAGCGTATTGAAAAAGGACCTTGATTAGGAAGTTGAGCAGTATACATCAGGTTTCTTAATTCTTGTTCGTTCATGGGGGCTGAAACTATCATATTTGGAATACACCTAAAAAAAGCAATATCAAAAGCACCATGATGTGTAGCTCCATCAGCACCAACAAGGCCCCCTCTGTCTAAACAAAAAATAACGTTCAGATTTTGTAATGCAACATCATGAATTACCTGGTCATAAGCTCTTTGCATAAAAGTTGAGTAGATATTGCAAAAAGGGATCTTTCCTTGAGTTGCCATACCTGCCGAAAATGTTACAGCATGTTGTTCTGCAATGCCAACATCATAAGTTCTTTTTGGCATTTCCTTCATCATAAGATTTAATGAGCTTCCAGTAAGCATAGCGGGTGTTACCCCAACGATATTTTCATTTTCTTTTGCTAACTCAACTATTGTTTCCCCAAAAATATCTTGATATTTTTGGGGAACTTTTTTCTTTTTTGCAGCGATTATTTTTCCTGTTTCTTTGTCAAAAACTCCAGGAGCATGCCATTTTGTAGTATCCCCCTTCTCGGCAGGAGTATATCCCTTCCCTTTTACTGTTAGGCAATGTAAAATTTTAGGCCCAGGAATGTCTTTTAAATCATTTAGTACTGTTACTAAATGTTTAGGGTTATGCCCATCAATAGGGCCAAAATATCGGAAGTTCAAAGATTCAAAATAGTTGCTTTCTCCTAAGATAGTTGTTTTTATGGCTCCTTCAATTTTCTTTGCAACGGCTTGAGCATTTGGGCCAAATTTACTTATTTTACCAAGGATTTTCCAAATCTTATTTCTAGCTCTATTGTATGTGTGAGATGTAGAGATATCAGTTAAGTATTCTTTTAATGCTCCAACCGCAGGGTCAATTGACATGCAATTGTCATTAAGTATAACAAGTAGATTTGTATTTTCAGCTCCAGCATGATTTAAGGCCTCAAAAGCCATTCCGGCGGTCATAGATCCGTCACCAATAATTGCGATATGCTGCTTTTTATCAGTTCCATTTTTTTTTGAAGCAACTGCCATTCCAAGAGCTGCAGAAATAGATGTTGAAGAGTGACCAACACCAAAAGTATCATAAACACTTTCGGATCTTTTAGGAAATCCACTTAATCCACCTTTTATTCTATTAGAAGGGAATCGCTCCTTACGACCGGTTAATATTTTATGGCCATATGCTTGATGACCAACATCCCAAACAAGCTGATCTTTAGGGGTATTAAAAACATAATGCAACGCAACGGTTAGCTCAACAACACCAAGACTTGCTCCAAAATGCCCACCTTTTTCTGAAACAATATCAATAATATATTGCCTTACTTCATTGCTGATTTGTTGTAATTGATTTTTTTTCAATTTTCTTAAATCAGCAGGACTATTAATTCTGCTTAATAATTTTCCTTGAGGATATTTCTTTTTTTCATTCATAAACTATTACAAAGGTACTAAAATCGTTAGTTATGCAAAAATAATAATATTCGTTAACAAATAAGAGTTAATAATTGTGTCGTAGAGAATGCTCTTAATGAGTTTGTTTTTACCAATTTTGTTTTATGAGATTTTTTTGCTATATATACTTTATTCTATTAATGTCTATTGCTAATGCAGACAACAGATTAGTTATAACAGATACAGTTTCATTAGAAATTGATAAGCCGTTAAATATCTATGAAGAAAGATTGGAACTCCTTAACATAAATTCTCCTATGGATTTATCATATAACGAAAAAGTAGAGCCAATTATTGAGAGCTATTTAGGGAAAAATAAAAATTTAATTTCAAGAATGCAGGGAGTAAAGGATTTATATTTTCCTTTATTTGAACAGCAATTAGATAAGTATGAACTGCCTCTAGAGTTAAAATATTTAGCAATTGTTGAATCGGCATTAAACCCAAAAGCGAGATCTGGATCTGGAGCTACCGGATTGTGGCAGTTTATGTATTTAACCGGCAAACAATATGGCCTTCAAGTTACCTCTTATATGGATGAACGACAAGATCCTTATAAAGCAACGGAGGCAGCTTGTGTTTATTTTTGTAAATTATATGATTTATTTGGAGATTGGAACTTGGTATTAGCAGCGTATAATGGAGGGCCTGGATATCTGCAAAAGAAGATTAATTCTGTAGGCTCATATAATTTTTGGGAATTATATCCACATCTAAGAAAAGAGACTAGAAACTATATTCCAACATTTATCGCTGTAAATTATGTAATGAATTATTCTGATAAGCATGGTATTTTAATCCAATCACCAGAAATTAATGTTGGAGAAATAGACACTTTAACACTCAAAAAACAAGTGGAAATTAAAACACTTATGGAGATATTATGTGTCAATAAAGCAACTATTAATTATTTGAATCCATCATATAAAAAAGAAATCTACCCAAAAGGATCAGTACTTGTACTGCCCTTCTTTGCGGTTAATGATTTCTTAAATAATGAAGAGTCAAATTATATATTTATTGATGCAGTTGATAATAAAGAAATACTTATTGATGAAGATAGGATTGTGTATAGTGTTCAAAAGGGAGATTACTTAGGAAGGATAGCAAAAGAGTATGGAGTTCATGTTTATGAAATAAAGCAGTGGAATAATCTTAGAACAACAGATTTGGATATTGGGGATAAGTTAGTGGTCTATGTAAAAAAGAATCTTAAATTAGAAACCGAGGCGAGCCAACAACTTAAAAATGAATATGTTATACAAAAAGGGGATACTTTATGGGGAATTGCACAAAAATATAAAGGACTAAGTGTTTGGAAAATAAAGTCATTAAACAATTTAGAAAGTGACAATTTAAAGCCAGGAACTAAAATTATTTTACCTACAACTTAATGCGCTATGTTTTTTTGTTTTCATGCATTCTAATAGGCTGTAAAGACAGCTTAAAGACACTCCCTAGCTCAACAGGATCCGATGCTGAGATCATTTGTGTTGTTGAGGATAGGCTATGGGAAGATTCGATAGACTCCTTAGTCTACAATATATTTGGGGAAAGCATAGAAGGTATTAATCAGAAAGAATCACTATTCAGAATTGTACAAGTAAGCCATAGTGAGTTTAAATCTATATTAAAGACACATAAGAATATTTTAATTATTCGTGAGAGTGGGAGGCATTCTATTCACACAAATAAATGGGCTATTAATCAAGCTGTTGCGCATTTAAAATGGGAGCATAATTTAGAAAAAATGTTGAAAGAGATAAAGGAAATACGCTCAATTTTTGTTCTAAAAGAAATAGAACATAAAAGAAGCCTTTTGGAAAGATTTTCACAGAAGAATATAGAAAAAACCATTTTCACTAATTTTGGAATTGAATGCATTGTTCCAAAGGAGTATGAAGTAATTAAGAATGACAGTTTAATTTTTTGGGCTCATTATGACCCAGAAAATTCTGATGAGATAAAGAATATTATTGCTTTTTCATTTGTTCCGCAGTCCATAAATATCCAAACTGAAGTATTACAAAAAACCGACAGTATTTTTTCAAAATATCTTATTGGTGAAAATAAAGGAAGTTTCGTTAGAATTGAGACGGAATTTCTACCGTATTATTTTGAGAATACTTATAGAGGCCTTTGGAAATTAGAGAATGGTTTTATGGGGGGGCCTTTTCTTATAAAAACATATTTTATCAAGAATAAGATAGTTGTAAATATAGGGCTTGTTTTTGCGCCTCAAAGCAGAAAAAGAAAGTACATAAAAGAGTTTGAGGCTATCTTATAATTAACACCTCTCTTTTAATAATATTATTACTGTTTACCTCAACAATATAGCATCCTGACTTTAAATTACGAGTACTGATAACATTTGATGTTGTAGTAATTATTTTCTGACCAGTAAGAGCTAGAATAGTAGTTGTAATATTTTGAGAATTTGAGTTGATTGTTATTTGATTTTGTGCTGGGTTAGGATAAATTGAGAAAGAAAAGGGTTTTACATCATTAATATTTGTGGATAGAGTATTTAAAGGGCTTTCCCAAACACCCCTACCAAACGTTGCCGCACTGATTGTCCCATTAGCATAATGTATCTCTAGTTCTTTTACAATAACATTAGGAAGCCCATCGTTAAAAGGGATCCATTCAGAAAGAGTATTGTTTTTATAATAGACCCCAACATCTGTCCCTATATATAAATCATCATTGGCCCCGCCTTGATGTATAATACAATTGACCGGAAGCCCTGGCAAATTATTACCAGAGATATTAAACCAAGTATTGCCAGCATCAGTTGTTTCATAAACCTTGTGAATATTATTATAATCAGAGAAAGTAACCCAAGCTCTATCCGCATTATTATTGGCCACTGTTATATCAGTAATACTATAGTTTGGCAGCCCCCATTTTATATTAGTCCATGTATTTCCCGCATCTTTGGTTAGTTTAATCCAACTATATGATGCAGCATAGATATAATCTTCATCAGAAGGAGCTAGTGCAATTGTTCGAAGAGATTGTCCGTTACTTACATTGTAAGACACAGAGTCCCAAACAGCACCCCCAGTTGTTGATCTATAAACTTCATCATAACCAACAACAATTAAGTTGTTATTATTTGCATGTATAGCGTATGGAGTTACCCAAGCTCCATCATAGCTTACAGGCTTTATATTATCCCAATTACCACCTCCATTGTAGCTTTTTTTAAGTCCACCATATTGAGATGATGAATAAATAATATCTTCATCATAATGATCAATTGCACACTCCATGCCATCTGCACCTCTAATTGCATCCCAAATATTTCCAGTTAGCATTTCAGTTCCATTATCTTGAGCTCCTGCGACTAATCTAGTTGGATTTGATCTTGATAAGCCTAATTTATAAAATTGTGATATTTCAAGGCCATCTGATTTTTCTTCCCAGGAGTTCAGATCATTTCTATATTTGTAAAACCCCCCATCATTTCCAGCATAAGCAACATGAGTATGAGGATTGAATTCAAAAGCATGCTGATCTACATGCATATAGCTATAATTAGAGCTACTTCCACTACTCGCATCAATATCCCAATTATTTCCAGAATCATCTGATCGCCATAGATTAATCGCCCCTACATAGACCAAGTTTTCATTATTTGTAGCGACTCCTAGACTTAAATCATACCATGCTTGACCATTTCCTGTTGATGAGCCATCTGTATTTCTTCCTAAGATATTTGGACTGTCTGATTGCAAAATCCAATTATTTCCAGAATCAGAAGATTTATATATCCCATGAAAATTGTATTGTGCATCTGTAAAAAGAGCATAAATAACTTCAGGATTGTCTGGCGTAACAGCAATTAAAGGTCGGTATCTAGTGCCACTAATTCCATTATCGATAATAGTCCAATTTGCACCACCATCTGTTGTTCGGTAAACATTGCTTGAACCGCTTGATTGCTTAACAGCATATAATACATTTCTATTATTTGGCTTTAATTCGATATCACGCCATCTTCCGATACTGCCAGCGATATTCCAGCTATTACCTCCGTCTGCACTTATCATAATATTTGAATTTGTAACGGCATATAAACTATCAGTAAACTCAGGGTTAATAATAACTTTATTTACTGTTTCTTCTTGCTCAACAGTGTAGCTTAATCCCGTAGTATTCCAAGTTCCTCCTCCATCAGTAGATTTAAGAATGCCAATGCTATATGTATCAGTAGCATTAGCGTCTCCAGTTACAATATACATTGTTTGAGTGTTACTAGGATCAATAGCAATATGAGATACTCCAAGTACCGGAAGATCATCAGTATTTGTACTCCAGCTATCTCCTCCATCAGTTGACTTCCATAGTCCTCCAGCAGGAGAGCCAACCCAAATTATATCAGAGTTAATTGGATCAAAAGCAATACAATTTACCCTTCCATTTCCTCTGTTTTTCCCATTAGATAAAATAATAGGAGTATTAATTGGGCCTTTAGCCACCCAATTTGCTGTAGATTTTGTTTTAGAAAAAGCATGTTTTTCTTGTTCTTTTTTCCATTCAATATATAAGGCATTAGCCTTAAAGGCAGTGTTGTTACTTATTCTTTGAGTTACAAAGTCTAATTCACGAGCGTATGGCTTATAACCGTTTCCTTTAATATAAGGGTGTATTTCCCTATAAGCTTCAAAAGCTTCAACTTTATCAGCTGTTGTTGGCTTAGGCTTTGTTTTTAGTAAATCATCTTGCCAGACTTGAGATGACAAGGAAAGTGATAAAAATGAACCAAAAAGAATAAATAATAGTCTATACATAGCTTATAAATTAGCCTGCAAAGATATGATAAAATTCCTACCACTAGCACTTATGCCAGATCCAAAAGTTTTGTAATGGATATCCATAATATTTTTTATTCCACAACTAAAGGTTAGGTTTTTATCAATAATTTTTTTGTAAGCGAGATTTAAGGTATACCACATTGGACTCCCTTCAATAGTAGCCTCTTCAAAGTTGTCTACGCCAGCATCATCATATTCTATTGCTTTTTTTGAAGCACTATAATCACTATAGAAAGAAATAGAATATTTATTAGGATTATAGGTGACTTCAATTTTTGCATTTAGAGGAGGAATATGAGCCAAGGGCCGATTGTCAAATGTTAGACCTACTATGTAGTTGCAATGGGCACTAACGTACAGTAAATTAGTAAAATAATAATTCGAATTGAAATTAATTCCTTTGATGTTAGCTGAAGAAATATTTTTATTTGTTTGTATGCGCATTATTTCGCCGTCATATTTTAAACTGTCTACACCACCAATACTTGCAAATTGTCTGCTTATGGCATTATCGATTTCAGTATTAAAAAGCTGTATTTGTATTTGTATTTTCTTAATTGCATACTCTATACTTAATTCTAGATTAGTAGAATACTCTGGCTCTAAATCTGCATTTGGAACTACTACATAATCGCTATTTTTAGAAAAGACTTTACCAAGATCATCAATATTTGGATTCCGAAATCCATTATAATATGATGCATTAATCGTAGTCTGATTTGTAGTTTTATAAGTTAATAATATTGAATTTATAAAAGATTGGTTTTCATTATTAATAGTTGAAAAAGGAAGCTGATAAGTTGAGGTGTCCTCATAAGTAGCTGTTAAATAATTTGCATTCAACCTCCCTCCTATTACTAGATCTAGTTTTTTACTGACAGCTAAAATCATTTGGCTATATAAAAAGTAGTCTTGAACTAGAGTTCCTCCATCAGGATATCGTGTTGTATTATAGAACGAATCTCCATTTTTATTTGAGAGACTTGCTGAGGAGTAAACATTTTGCCTTCTATGACCTATCCCATATGTGATTTTGGATCTTAAAATTGTTTTTTGAAAATCAGCTAGAGCATCATATATATACACATTCTCATTTCTATTATTAATAAGGCTTTCGTCCAGCAACTGTTTATGTCTTGATTCTCTTACGTTTTGATATGATACTATAGTTTTAATTTTCTCAAAGAATAAGTTTGGTTTCTTACTTAACAAAGAGATACTTTGCAAAAACCTATTTTGAGGGCCATAATACCAGTTTGTATATTTTGGTAAATTTTCTTTGTAATCATTTAGCTTGTCAAATCGATTTATATTTGAAGATGTAGAGTATTGAGTATTAAAAGAGATTTGATTCTTTTGGTCTATTTGATAATATGCTTTGTGTAATAAATCTAATTGATGATGTGCTGTAAAAAGTTGTTCTTCTCCATTTGCTATAATCTCTTCTTTTCCCCAGTCGTTATATTTATGCTGTCGATTAGCCCCCATTTTCAGGTTTCCAGCAGATTTTATTGAAAATGCTGATAAATGGGAGCCTCTACCTTTTGTATACTTGCTTAGAAAACCAAAAAACACCATATTACTACTACTTTCGTATTGTTGATGCATTTGAATTCCATTTTCATTTCTTCGATTATTCTTTGTTTTGAACAGCAGGGCTCCTCCCATTGCACCATTCCCATATGCCACTGATGCAGGCCCGGACAATAAAGTAACACGTTCAATAAAAAAAGGATTAATAGTGGCAGAGCTTTGTAGGTGCCCACTTCTATAGATAGTATTATTTAGCGAGATCTCATCTACTACTAAAAGGAGCCTATTAGCTTCCATTCCTCTATAATTTGGGCTCCCCCCACCAGATTGACTCTCTTGAACTAGAACGGATGAATTATTGGCTAATAAATCGGATGAAGAAATATTTAGTAGTGTAGATTCTGCGGGAATTATTTTAAATAGGGTGTATTTTTCTGAAAGAGGGACTTTTGAATTATCATTTAGGGTTACAGTTGGGAGCATTTTTATTTTTGGGCTTAATAAGATAATATTTTTAATATCTATCTTTTTTATTTTTTTTGAATGATAAGCAAGGTGTGATATTGTTATTAAATCAGAATCGTTAAATTGACTAATATTTACTAAACCATTTTTATTACTTATTTTACCAAGGCTATGCTGTACTAGATTTACATTTTCAATGGCTATTTCTAGAAGGCTGTCTTTAATAACAATTTCCTGTGAAACTACTGTTTTTGTGTAGCATATTAAAAAAAGAATAATTAACTTTTTCATACCCTTAATGATTCAATGACTAGGTGCGATTTGATGTTTTCTATATTATAATGATGAAGGGTATAATACCGAATTAACTTTTGTAATAAAATAGACTTATCTTTTTGAGGAATATTAATCGGCTCATTTTTTATTAGAGCTTTTAGGTATAGGGTATTTTTTTTATTCATACAAATATCGAGGCTTTTTAATTGATCTGAAAATATTCCTCTCTCTAGATCGAAAAATGACTTTTTTATTTCTGAAATAGAAGGATAAAAACCTAAATACCGAGACAGGTTTAACATAAAAGTGAGCACATAATTTGAGTTGCTCTTATTCTCAAGGGATAAGGCCTGTGCTGTTTCCCATAAGAAAATAAACAAAGCTGGGTTTTTATCATTCTCTTGCAAAACCTTTGAACTTACTTCTGCAATAAACACTGAAATAAAAACATTAAACATGTTTTTTCTTAATGCGCCAAAACTATTCTCTAGTCTAATATCATCTAAGTATTGCAATGAATTTTTGGGCTTATATAGACCATTAATGCTTAGTTGTTTTAAAGGCTCAAAAAAAGTTATGTTATTCTTTGATTTTTTGGATCTCACCCCTTTAATAATAAAAGTTTGTAAGCCTTTTTTTTCAGTAAATAATTTGGCAATAATTGAGCTGTCTCCTTGTTTTATATAAGTTAGCGCAATTGCTCGGCTTTTATATTTCATTAGTTAATAAATAGAATTTTGCTTACAACTTTCTCCTCTCCATATATATCCGTACTGAAGACTAAATAAACGCCAGTTGAGACTCGTGTTTTATTTTTATTTTTTCCGTCCCATATCGCTTGCCCGCCATTTGCAATAGTTTCAAAAACTAAATTACCACCTATATCAGTTATCTTCACAGTAGCATTTTTTACTAATTTACTTATTGTAATGACTCCATTATAATTTTCTTTAACAGGATTTGGAAATACATGAGTTTTTCCTTGCTTCACTGCTCCAATTGTCGCATCTGATCTGTATGAGATTAACCCTTTACTCGTGCCAATAAAAACTTCTCCATTTTCATGATTTATAGCAATATCTACAATGTTGTTAGAGTATAGTGGGCTATTATCTTCTGTAAAGTGTAAAATTTGCTGTAGACCATCTTCAGAAAGCAAGAAGATTCCTGATTTTTCTGTGCCAATCCATTTTCTATTTGCTCCATCAATAGCGATACACTTAACCCTTTCTTCACTTAAAAGATACTGGCCGTAATCTCCTTCTGTTATAAGAATTTGTTGGGCATCAAAATTATAGCCCGAGAATATTGCTGCTGGATCATAAAAAACAGTGATCCCTTTATCTGTCCCTATCCAGATTTCTCCATCTAAGTCTTCAGCTAAACAATAAGTTTGATTTGAGGGTAAATTTCCATATCCGATATTAGTATTTAATAATTTATATTGATCATCATTTTGATTATCAAAAGTTCTGTTATCATCATAAACAAATAATCCATTTCCTCTTCCTAATACTCCCCATTTCTGATTATAACTATCAATTAGTAAATCATCAAAGAATAGGCTAACTTGATTTTGATTCATGCTGTATGCATACCAATTATTATCTTTGGTTTTCAGCACTAATGGATGGTTTACCTCTGAGCTTAGAGCCCACATATTTCCTTCAGAGTCAAATTTGATATCTGAAATACGAATTCTATTATTTGAATACCAACAGGTATCTAGCACTCCATTAGTGTTTTGATAATCATATTTTATTACTAGCTCTCCATCTTTCATTTGAGGGATTCCATGATACCACGAGGCATAATACTCAACTCCATTATTAACAGCGACCTCTAATATATCTCTGGCATTGCCTAATTTATATCTATCATAATTAGTCCAATCATCATAATTGTTTTTTATTGATACGCCATTATTAATTAAGGAATTTGAGCCAAAATTAGCATGTCCTCCATGGCATTGATATAGTTTATTTTCTTCGTATTCTAAGCTATAAATTTCATTTCGAACGGGCCCTGAAGGAATAAAACGTTCTTGATAGTCTAAATTTATAAATTTCAAAAGGCCATTTACAGAGTCCGCTACCCAAATAATATTTTCGTCATCATTTAAGGCGTATAATATATTTTCAAATTTTAAGTGCGTTAACTCGATATATGCTCCATCATCTTTAGTGATTTCAACTCTGTCAAATTTAGTTCTTACTAGAGTGCTGTTGTTATAGTTGACGCTTCTTGTTTCATACCAATAATCTCCATTAATATTTCCATTTCCATAAACAATATTGTCATATGTTTCTTCATTTGTCTGAGCTTGGAAAACAGACCAGCTACTATAATCAGATAAATTTGGATCATTGACATTAGCATAAAATAACCCTTGAGATGTTGCTGTAATTATTGAGTCTCCTAAGAATGCACATCCGTTTATTTTATAGGCACTACTTGCATCTCCCAAGTTATAAGTGTCTTTTATTTCTTCATTTTCTAAATCAACTAGAATTAACCCAATAGATGTTGATAGGTATGCAATATTTTTTCTAATTGTAATATTATTTATTGACTTGATGCCTGTAATTTCTTTGCGTTTTATGTCTGATATATTTATAATGTGATTGTTCTTTAAAAGATCAACATTACAGTTTTTATAGGTAATTATTACAATATCTAGTTCATAAGAATAAGCAACTTGTTTAATACCTACATCAGAAAGGCCTGTTATCTTTGAGAGTCTGTTGATTGTCTCATCATTTTTATTTATATAGAACAAGCCCCCATTTGCTACGCAATATATTTTATTTTCAGCCTCAGTAATATAGGAGGCAGAATTGTATGATAAATAATCCTTCCAATGCCCAATAGCTACATCTTGAGCTTGCATGAAGAAAGGGAATAAAAGTAAAAGGAGCTTTTTCATAATTTCACAATAATAATATTTTACAATCAGATAACATCTTAATTAATAAAAAATTGTAGAGTTAAAAGATATCTTATTTTTGCAAAATGGCCTAGTAGTTCAACTGGATAGAATATCAGATTTCGGCTCTGAGGGTTGGGGGTTCGAATCCTCTCTAGGCCACTAATTTAACCTCACTTTTAATAAGTGAGGTTTTTTACTCTATAATTATTTTTCTTTGAACGGTTCCGTCATCATACATATACAAGATGGGTTTATTTTTTTGTTTGTTCTGTCTTTTTCTTCCTAATAGATCGTATAGTTCAAGAATTTCTTTTTCATATTTTTGTTCTATGATGTTATTTGTATTACACCATATTTGAACCGTATCAGTATCATATATTTGATCACTTAACTCAGATTCAATATCGATAAAGAAATGTAATGGCCCTGAATTTGGAGGATTAATAAAAAGATTAGTCAAGTAGACCTCACTGATATAGCCGCTAGTATAGTCATTATTGTCATTTGGAGTCGTGGTTGTTACTTTTATTCCTCCATTATCATTTTCAATCGTAAAGAACCCTATTAAAGAGCCTGTGCTGTCATATGAATTAATAATAGCATAATTTTGCCCCGCAATTAGTCCTGCTCTTAATACTGCGGTTATGTTTTGCGTGGTTGTTGTCATAATAGCAAAGCCAACAGAATCCCCCATACTTATGGATGAAATGTCAAAATAGCCACCATCTGATGTTATTCTACTTGTGCCAATATCAGGTTCATAGGCAGACTGAGTAACAGTTAAAGAAAATTCAGATGGAGAACTGCATTCTAGACTACTTAATGTATTTGTTACTAATGGATTAAAAGGAGAATAAACAAAGGAAGTCGTTGTAAAGGTATCGCTTTCTGACCATAGGGATCCCAATAAATTAGTACTATCATGAAATGTAAGCACTTGCCATTCATAGGATGTATTCTGCTGTAATACTGGAATTGTAATACTGTCTAATGGGTGGTATACAGGACCTAGATATGACCATAAAGTTGTGCCTAAAATTTTATACCGTATTTTATATCTATTTGCGCCATTTATAGTATCCCAATTAGCTACTGCGTTGTTAAAGTTAATATTACTTGTAAAAAGTACATTTGTATTTGGACATGTATTTGTAATAGTTGTAAATGTGTCTGTTGTTGACCAGCTTGATGTGTTTGTGTTAGTGGTATCGCAATAAGACTTTATTTGCCAAATATAATCGCTTAATGGAAGTAAATCAATAAGAATCAGTTTGTTTAGAGTAGAGTCAATATTATTTTTATATGACCAAGAGGGAGCCCCAATTATTTTAAATCTAATTCTGTAAAAATATGTTCCTGAAGTTGTATTCCAGTTTACTTCAGCATTATAATAATTAACGTTTGATGCAAAAATTGTAGATGGAGCATCGCACTGTGAGAACCCTTGCGTTGAAAAGGCTATCATTAAAAAAAGGAGGATATGTTTCATGGTAATTATTTTTTACAAATCTACAAAAATTCAAGTTAAAAAGCTCAAAATACACGTAATCATTTAAAAATCAAGTAGTTATAGTAGGCCTGTCTTTTTTGGGTTTTTTAAGGATTTTAGATGCTTAAGTCTTTGGAGGCTCCTAAAGGGCTTAGATAGCTTTATTTTAGCTTATTTTTTTTCAAAAACATAAATTGTGCTTGAGTGGCCATTTTTTGTAAAAATCCCACTTAGATTTGATATGATTCCAATGGCAAAGCTTTTTATTAAATTCTTGCTTCCATTTTTGTATTCTTCACTTAAGGCTGAAACATAAAATGCGTCAAAGATCATAGCTTTTTGTTTTACTTTCTTAAAGCCATGTTTATTTAATAGTTTGACAAGTGTTTCTTTTGAGAAGTGCCATAAATGAATTGGGACGTCCCATGCAGCCCAGTATTCTTTATAGTGTCTTGCGTCCCAGCTTTTTAGATTGGGGACGGCAATAATAAGCTTTCCTTTTTTTGAAAGAACTCTATTAATATCTGCTAGCATTTGATTTAAGTTTGGGATATGTTCTAGGACATGCCACATGCTTATTGAGTCAAATTGAGATTCATTAAATTGCTTTAGGTTGGTGCTTTTTGAAACGGATAGGTTGTAATTATTAATAGCCTGGCTTCTTGCTATATCTGAAGGCTCAATGCCTTGGGTATTAAATCCCACATTTCTACAAGCATTTAAGAATTCTCCTGTTCCACATCCAATATCAAGGTGATGTCCTTTTTTAGAAACACTTTTTAATAATGAGATTTTTAATTTAATAGCAAAGGCTCTTATTCTTTGATAAGTCCAATTAAACAAACCTGATGAGAGGTTTGCATGAGAAATGTAATTATTAGAATTATAGTAATGCGTAAGGTTTTCGTCTTTTGGTCTTGGATTTGTAAATACAAAGTCACATGTTCCACATGAAACAATTGTAAATTCCTCATTAGAGGCTGAGTGGTCAATGCAGTTCAGCTTTTTCTTAAGGTTCTTTTTTTTGCAAATAGGACAGCTGTCAAGTAAAATCATCTCCCTAGGTATATTAGCAATACATTTATGTCTGACGGAGAAACGCCGCTAATTCTTGAGGCCTGACCAATAGTTCTAGGCTGAATAGATTTTAATTTTTCCCTCCCCTCAGTTGATATTGAATGTAGCTTGTCAAATTCAAAGTCTGCTCCAATTTTAATATTTTCTAATCTTTTTAGTTTTGCTACAGATTCCTTCTCTTTATTTATATATCCTCCATATTTTATTTGAATTTCTGCTTGTTCAATTATTTCATTAGAAAAGCCGCTAGAATTTAAAAAATCTGATATCAAAGAGGAAGCACATAAGTCATTAATACTAATATGTGGTCTTGCCAATACTGATTTTGCTTTCATTTTTTGTTTTAAGGAAGAGCTATTTTTTTCTTTAAGAATAGGATTAATTTCTTCTGGTGAGACACTTGTTTTCTTTAGAAAATCAATTAATTTAGAGGTGTTTTCTTCTTTAATCTTCAGGGCTGTAATTCTTTTTTTTGTTGCAAGTCCTATTTCATATCCCTTTTTTGTTAGTCTTAGATCTGCATTGTCTTGTCTTAAAAGGAGTCTGTATTCTGCTCTTGATGTAAACATTCTGTAGGGTTCTTCCGTCCCTTTAGTAATTAAATCGTCAATTAGAACGCCAATATAGGCGTCTGATCTATCAAGAATAAATTCATTTTTTTTATTAATATTAAGATGTGAATTTATACCAGCTACTAACCCTTGAGCTGCGGCTTCTTCATAGCCTGTTGTGCCATTTATTTGTCCGCAAAAGTACAGTTTATTGATAATTTTAGTTTCTAGAGTATGTTTTAATTGCGTAGGAGGGAAGTAATCATATTCAATAGCATATCCTGCCCTGAACATTTTTACTTTTTCAAGGCCTTTAATTTTTCTTAAAGCTTGAAGTTGTACTTTCTCTGGTAGCGATGTAGAAAAACCATTCAAGTAAATTTCAACAGTATCTTTGCCTTCTGGCTCAATGAATAGCTGATGTTTTTCTTTAGAAGAAAATCTCTCAATTTTATCTTCAATTGAAGGACAATATCTTGGCCCTGAGCCACTTATCCTTCCTGAGAACATTGGAGAATCATCAAATCCACTTTTTAAGATGTTATGTACTTCAGGTGAGGTATAAGTGATATAGCAAGAGTGTTGTCGGCTTAATTTCGTTTTTGTTAAATATGAAAAATGGACAGGGTTTGTATCTCCGGCTTGCTCTTCAGTTTTAGAATAGTTAATGCTTCTTCCGTCTAATCTTGGAGGGGTTCCCGTCTTCATTCTTCCTCGGCTAAATCCAAGCTCAATTAATTGTTTAGTTATCCCTTCGGCAGACGGTTCTCCAGACCTACCTCCTTTATAATTTTTTTTCCCTAAATGAATAATTCCATTTAAGAAAGTTCCATTACATAGTATTATACTCTTTGCTGAAATTTGAACCCCCATTTTAGTTATTACTCCTCTAGCGTCATTATTTTCAACAATTAAACTTTCTACTGTATCTTGCCAGAAGTCAATATTTTTATTCTTTTCTAGTTTTTTTCTCCATTCTTTTTCAAATACTTTTCTATCACACTGCGCTCGAGGACTCCACATAGCAGGGCCTTTACTCTTATTTAACATTCTAAATTGAATTGTAGAAGCATCTGTAATCATTCCAGACATACCCCCAAGAGCATCAATTTCTCTTATAATTTGACCTTTAGCGACACCGCCCATTGCTGGGTTGCATGACATTCTGGCAATTGTTTCAAGATTTTGCGTTATCAGTAAAATTTTTGAGCCCATAGTTGCAGCAGCATGTGCAGCCTCACATCCAGCGTGTCCACCACCAACAACAATCACATCATATTTTTCTTCTAAAATCATTTTATAGATAAGTAATAATTTTCTTTAGCACGCATTATCTTGACATCTTCTTTAGTTTTATCTTTATATCCTAGCAAATGTAGTAAACCATGAGCCATAACCCTATTTAATTCAGTTAAAAAATTAACCTCAAAGGTTTTTGCATTTTCTTTTACTCTTTCAATGCTGATTAAAATATCTCCATTAATAATATTATTCTTACAATAATCAAAAGTGATTACATCTGTCAGATCGTTATGATTTAAGAATTGAATATTTTTTTTAAGTAAATATTCATCAGTACAAAATACATATACAATTGCTCCAAGCTTTTTCCCCTCAGCTAAGATAATTGAATCTAGCCACTTTGAAGAATCTTTAATAGGTAGCGTTTTGCAGTTAATATATTGAAAATCAATCATTTATTATATGGTTAAAGTAGTTGGTTACTTTTTCTTTGTAAAAAGGGGTAAGCTGAACGGGTGTTGTTTTTAGAAGTTCTTCTTGTTCTTTTTTAAGTTTTTTATATTCAATATATTCATCAGTTATATTATCAGGTTCAAATTTCCATTCAGTTGCCTGTCTTTTATTGTCTTCTTCTTGTTCTCTTTCTGCATTTTCTGCCTCTAATAATCTTGTTAGAATTTCTGATTGTCTGTTAATAGTTTCTTGTGTAATTTTGTTGTTAATAATATCTCGTTCATTTTCTTCCATATCTTCTAAAATTTTATCAAGCTTTCCTTTCTCTCCATTTTCACCAATATTATCTCTTAATTCCATTAATTGTTTTCGAATTTGCTCCTGCTCTCTTGCTAATTTTATTAATTCTTTTGATTTTTTTTCTCCTTTCTTTTCTCCCTGTCCTTTCTTTTTCCCCTTTCCTTTATTCATTTTTTCATTAAGTTTTTTTTGAGCTTTTTTAAGTTCTGACATAGAAGGTTTCTTGCAATTTGGATTTGGTTTGTTACAATTCTTTGGCTTATTACAGTCTGAAGGAGGAGAGTCTAATTCTTTTTGCATTTGTTCCAAAATTTCTGACAAAAGAAGAGCAAGATTATTTACAGAGGTCATTACAAATTGTTGCCTTTCAGTGGCCTTATTTACATCCCTATCCTCTAGTTTCTTAGTTGCTTTTTGCATATTGCTTTTGATAGATGTAATTTCTTTATTAATAGCTCCTTGTATCTGGACTACTCTTTTACTAAGTGCAAATAATGAATCTTCAATAATTTTACTGTCAGCAGAAAGTTTATTTTGCTCTTGTACAATTCTTACAAATTCAGAGCTATTTCTAGGGGTATTATTTACATGAGCCATTAGCTTTTCTTGATTAAAAGAAACAGTTACTAAATTTTCAAGAATCTTTCTGAGGTTATGCATGTCTTCTTTAGGTTTCTCTTCTTCAGAAGCTTGTTTCATGCTTTCTAACTTTTTCGTTAATTCCTCGATTTTTTCAATAGCATCTTTCTGTGATTTTTCTGATTTCTTTTTTTTCCCAATCTCTAAATTATTTTTGCTTTCCTGCATTTTTTGTTGAATAGTAGTTTCTATTTTTTGAGTATTAGGGAGTTTATTTTTATCCTCTAAATCCATGTTTTTCTTTCTCAAATCATTTAAATCTTTTTTGATTTTATCCATTTCTTGGCTAAGATTTTCTTGAGCCTTTACCAGCTCTTCTTTAGTTAATTGTTCAGCAGTAGTTTCTTTCTTTAAACCTTCTTGTTCTTTTTTTAACTTAGCTAGCTTATCTAGAGTTTCTTCAACTTTTTGTTCAAATTCAAACTGCTTAAAAAGCTCTAATTCCCTATCAAGTTCTTTTTCTAAATCAGTATTTGAGAGTTTAATTTGCTCTAATAAATTTTGTAATTTCTCTTTATTTGATTCATCCATCATCTGCTCCATTTCTTGGATTAATTTTTTTATTTCGTCATCTATTAAATTATTCATCAGCTCTTCTAATTTCTTTTGCTTTTCAAGTACTGAGGAATTTAATTTTTCTGTGGCTTTTAAATTTTCAGAGTTCTTTTTTTGTGTGTTGGCAATCTTTTTTTCAAGTTCTTTTTGAAGTTTAATAATATCGGCTGCTTTTTTTTTCTCTTCCCAGCCAATTTTTTTCTTTTTTAGTATTGATTTATTTAGTTCTTCAATCTTTTTTTGTATTTCCTCTGCTAATAAGATTGACTTATTTAGGCCGCTTTTTATTTTTTTGTTTTCAATATCTTGTCTTTTTATTATCTCTTCAATATTAGGTTGTTTGTAAATAAAAGTATTGCTTTTAGTAAACTTTGAACCGTTTATCGCATCATTATCCCATATTTTAAAATAATATTTTAACTCTTTTTCGGGATCAATATTTAAGTTTTCAAAATTAAATGTATAGAAAAATCTTTGCTTTTTATTTTTTTCAATTTTCACATTTTCATAATAATTAATAATGCTGTCGTTCTGTTTAATAGAATAAATAAATTCTAATTTTCTAAGTAAATAATCGTCTTCAATATTGCCTTCAAAAATAAATTGTGTATTTGATGAATCATATCTTTGAACAAGATCTATCTTAGGAAATTTATCAGCAATAACAGTAATATAATAAGTTAATGTGTCGGTTAATTTATTTTCATTTGAACTAATTATTGAATAATTACTACTTCTAAGTACTTTCTTGCTAAACTCTAATTTCAGATCACTGGTTTCTTGAACAATTTCCCCATTATAAATAAATGAACAACTATCGGTATTCTGGAGTTGAATTTTCCAATTAATAGAACTACCTTCACTTGCAATAATATCCCCATTATTGGATTTTTTTTCTATTATTTTGCCTGTATATTTTGGATGTGAAATAACTATTCTCATGTCTACAACTTTTGGCTGAGCTAATGACTTAATAGTATAGGGCTTACTACTATATCCGCCAGCAAAAAAGTTAAATATAATGTCTGAATTAATACGCTTAAATTTATACTGAAATTCATTATTGCCTAGCTCTTCTAATTTAAATTTATTGTTTTCTGACTGTATAAAAATTTCATTAGGGATTTCATTTCCGGTAATCCTAATTTTTAATAAGAAATTATCAAATTGTTTACAGTTCAAGTTTTTATTAAGGAAGACGTAATTAAATGGTGCCTTTGGTTCAAAAAAAGTATTATGCTTTACAATTCTTGCAGAGCTTTCAGTCAGCATATATTCTTTGCCAGATATGAAAAATAAAAATAAAATGATAATAGGAGTCAAAATCCATTTTAGATGTTGCTTATTTCCTTTGAAATCGATAGCATTTTTAAAAGGAACGGCATTTATGCTACTTGTTTTTTGTTCAATACTTGCAAGAACTAGTTCATTTTGATCATTTGATAAGTCATGTAGCTCGAGGATATTTATAAGTTTATCATTAATATTAGAAAAATGATCCCCAATTATTTTGGACGCCTGCTTATGAGTAAGTCGATCTTTAAAACTAAACAATCGCAATAAAGGAAAAGTAATATATTTACAAAAGACAATGAAGTTTATTACAATATATGTCCAGAACAAAAATGTTCTTCCCCTAACATCCATTGTATAGAAATACTCAATAACAGAAAACAGAATAAAAAATATTAATAAAATAGAAAGAACATAAATACAACCTTTTATGAGTTGATTATGATAATATTTCTTGATAAACTCATTAAGCTTATCAAATAAATGTTGTGTTAAGTTTTTCATGTATTGCAAAGGTACAATTTTATCCTTCAAGATGTAAAATGTATTTCTTTGATAAAGCTTATCTTTGCCGTTCAAATATTTTATCAAATGTCAGAAGTAAGAGTACGATTTGCACCAAGCCCTACAGGCCCTTTACATATTGGAGGCGTCAGAACGGCACTATATAATTATCTTTTTGCAAAAAGTAAAGGAGGCAGAATCATTTTGCGTATTGAAGACACTGATCAAGCAAGATTTGTAGAGGGAGCGGAGGAATATATTATTGATTCATTAAAATGGAGTGGGATTGAATTTGATGAATCAGTAGTTCATGGGGGGGATTATGGCCCATATAAGCAATCAGAAAGAAAAGCAATGTACTTGCCGTATGCGGAGCAGTTAGTAAAAGATGGTTTTGCTTATTATGCCTTTGATACTTCAGAGGAGCTTTCAGCAATGAGAGAAAGAATGAAAACAGCTGGAGTCCCTTCTCCACAATATAATGCATTTACTAGAACTACAATGCAAAACTCATTAGCTCTTTCAGAAGACGAGGTCTCCAAAAGAATAGATTCAGGAGAACCGTATGTTATTAGAATAAAGATGCCAAGAAATGAAGAGGTAAAATTAAATGATATTATTAGGGGTTGGGTTTCTGTAAATACTAATAATATGGATGATAAAGTTATTTTTAAATCTGATGGCATGCCAACTTATCATTTAGCAAATGTGGTAGACGATTATAGTATGAAAATTTCTCATGTAATAAGAGGAGAGGAATGGCTTCCGTCTGCCCCTTTACATGTTTTGTTGTATAGATATTTAGGGTGGGAGGATTCAACACCTGAATTTGCACACTTACCGCTAATTTTAAAACCTGATGGGCATGGAAAATTAAGCAAGAGAGATGGGGATAGATTAGGATTCCCTGTATTTCCAATAGAGTGGAAAAATCCTCAAACAGGAGAAATTAGTTTAGGATATCGTGAAAGTGGGTATATTTCATCGGCATTTATAAATATGCTTTCTTTATTAGGATGGAATCCAGGAACAGAAAAGGAGATTTTTTCTATGGACGAGTTAATACAGTCATTCACTCTGGAAAGAGTAGGGAAGGCAGGAGCAAAATTTGATTTTGACAAAACAAAATGGTTCAATCAGCAGTATTTGAGAGCAAAAACAAAAGAAGAATTAGCTGCTGAGTTACAACTTATTTTGAAAGAACATAGAGTAGAAGCTAATGATAGTTTTGTGGCCGCTGTTTGTGAGCAGCTAAAAGAAAGAGCGACTTTTATAAAAGATATGTGGGATGAAGGAAAATATTATTTTATTGCTCCTACTTCCTATGATGCAAAGATAATCCGTAAAAAGTGGAAGTATGATACTCCAAAGTATATGTCTGAATTAATGAGCAGAATAGAAGGGATTTCAGATTTTACCTCACAAAATATAGAGGAAGTATTTAGGCTTTACCTAAAAGAAAATGAAATTGGAATGGGAAGCTTACTGCCTCCATTTAGAATTTCTTTAACAGGCCTAGCAGTGGGCCCTTCACTTTTTGATATAGCTTCTCTTTTAGGAAAAGAAGAGACAATTAAAAGAATGAAAACAGCATTAAATAGCATACAACAATGGGATTGATTACAGTAGAGGGGATTAGAATTTTTGCCTATCATGGACATTTGCCAGAAGAGGCAGTTTTAGGAGGTCATTTTATTGTAAATGTTTGGCTAACTACTGACACTTCTCAAGTAGAAAAAACAGATGATTTAAACGATACTGTTGATTATGTAAAAATTATAGAAATTGTAAAAGAGCAAATGGCTATCCAAGCAAAGATGATTGAAGTCCCTGCAAGGAAAATAGTAGATGCAATTTTATCTTTGGATAAAGTCAAAAAAGTAAAAGTAGAAGTTGAAAAGGTATTACCTCCTATTGACGCTGCATTCAATAAAATTTCAGTAATTACCGAGGCAGAGAATTAGCCTAGATACCTGCTAATATTCACTTTTTCAGCAATAATTGAATGTAGCTTTTCTATTGAAATTCTTTCCTGCTTCATACTAGTCCTATCTCGTAAAGTAATGGTATTATCTTTTAAAGTTTGATGATCCACTGTAATACAATAAGGTGTTCCAATCGCATCTTGTCTTCTGTATCTTTTGCCGATAGAATCTTTTTCTTCATATTGACAATTGAAATCTATTTGAAGAGATTTCATAATTTCTCTAGCTTTTTCTGGTAGGTTATCTTTTTTAGTTAGCGGTAGAATAGCAGCTTTAATAGGAGATAAAATAGGAGGAATGTTTAAGACCACTCTATTTTCTCCATTTTCTAATTTTTCTTCAGTGAAAGAGCTGCTTAGTATGGCAAGGAACATTCTGTCTAAACCGATAGATGTTTCCAATACATAAGGGACATAGTTTTCTTCTAGTTCAGGGTCAAAATATTGAAGTTTTTTGCCGGAACACTCTTGATGTGCTTTTAAGTCAAAATCAGTTCGAGAATGGATGCCTTCTAACTCTTTAAATCCAAATGGAAACTTAAATTCAATATCAGTAGCAGCATTTGCATAATGAGCTAACGTTTCATGGTCATGGAAACGGTAATTATCTTCTCCCATACCTAATGAGGTATGCCATTTCATGCGAAAATCTTTCCAGTATTTGTACCATTTTATCTCTTCTCCTGGCCGAATAAAAAATTGCATTTCCATTTGTTCAAATTCTCTCATTCTGAAAATAAATTGACGAGCGATAATTTCGTTTCTAAATGCTTTTCCAATCTGAGCAATACCGAAAGGAATTTTCATCCGAGTAGTTTTCTGTACATTTAGAAAGTTTACAAAAATACCTTGTGCTGTTTCTGGTCTTAGATATAAATCAGAGGAATTATCAGAAGCTGCTCCTATTTGAGTTTTAAACATTAAGTTAAATTGACGAACATCTGTCCAATTATTTGTTCCAGAAATTGGACATTTTATGTCTAATTCTTCGATTAATTTTTTTACATCTTTTAAATTTCCTTTAGAAAGAAAGGCATTCATCTTACTATTAATAATATCAATTTGTTTTTGCCTGTCTAAAACTCTACTATTAGTAGTTATAAATTTTTGTTTATTGAAAGCATCACCAAAACGCTTTGACGCTTTTAGACAATCCTTTTCAATTTTAACTTCTATTTTAGCAATATAATCTTCAATAAGTATATCAGCACGATATCTTTTTTTGGAATCTTTATTGTCAATTAATGGATCGTTAAAAGCATCTGTATGTCCTGATGCTTTCCAAGTAGTAGGATGCATAAAAATAGCAGAGTCTAAACCTACAATATTCTCATGCATATTCACCATTGATTTCCACCAATAGTTTTTAATATTATTTTTAAGTTCTACTCCATTAGGCCCATAATCGTAAGTAGCTGCTAGTCCATCATATATCTCAGATGATTGAAAAATGTAACCATACTCTTTGCAATGCGCAACAACCTTTTTAAAGATATTTTCGTAATTAGCCATGCTACAAAAATATAAATTCTGTTATCAAAATCGTACTTTTGTAAAATGATTCAAGTAGAAGACAAAATAATTTCGCTGGATATTTTTGAAAAATACTTTGTATGTGATTTAAATGCTTGCAAAGGAGCTTGTTGTGTAGAGGGTGATTCTGGAGCACCACTATTACCAGAGGAAGGAAAAATAATAGATAAAGCGTATGATAAAGTAAAGCCCTACATGAGAAAAGAAGGGGTTTTAGAAATAGAAAAACAGGGTGTTGCAATATATGACATTGAGGGAGATCTGACCACTCCACTTATAAATAATAGAGAATGTGCTTTTGTCTTTTATGAGAGGGGAGTTTCGAAATGTGCAATTGAAAAAGCATACATAGAAAAAAAGATTAATTTTAAAAAACCAATTTCTTGTCATTTGTTCCCTATACGAATAAAAGAATATGCTAATTTTGATGCGGTAAACTATGAAGACATAAAAATCTGTAAGCCAGCATGTGCGTGTGGAAGTAAATTAGAAATTCCTGTTTACGTGTTCTTGAAAGAAGCTCTTATCCGAAAATATGGAGAGTATTGGTATCGGAGGCTATTAGCGGCAGCTAAACGATTAGACGGTTAATATCTCAGATATTTCCAGTCTATGTAAAACGTCCCAAAAGGTAAGATAGAAGCAAGTAGGACTATCCCAAAATCTTTAGTAGTCCAATTTTCATGACGCTTAATTAGAAAAGCTAGTATAATATACACAACAAATAATAACCCGTGTGGCATCCCTAATAATTTTACATATTGTTCGTCTCCTATCCAGTACTTTATAGGCATTGCTATAAAAAGAAGGAGGATGTATGATATTCCCTCTAACAATGTAATGGTTCTAAATAGATTTTTCATTCTAGTTAAAAGTATTTTCTCCGGTAATATCCATTCCAGTAATATAGGGGCCAACAGCGCCAATTTCTCCTAGTCCTTTAAGTATTTCTTTTGGGAACTTGGCTTTTTGACAAGCATCCTCAATAATTGGCGAGATCTCTTTTTTTGCCCAATTTCTTACAGACTTTTGGATTAATCGATGCTCTTCTGTAAGAAGCTCATCCATTTGAAAATAATCAGGAGCTTGGTATAAATCTTGTGACACTTTAACTGTTAATTTTTTTGTAAAAATACCTTTTTTAATAAGATTGACATAGTCATGATAAAGCATATCTTTGTTGTATAATGAATATGTATGCCTTAAATAAGACAGCACTTAATCAAGATGTTTTTTTCACACTATTAATAGTATCATTTTTTTTAATTTCATTGCTGAAAGGGATCTATTCGAAACATGCAGGCTTACTATTTAAAAGTGTGTATGCACAAAGATATGCAAACCAATATTTAAGAGAGGAAAATGCATTTACTGAAAGAGTTAATTTAATTACTTTTTTATTGATGTCCATAAATTTTACATTAGTAATATCAAAACTATTATTGTTCTCTGACTGGATATCAATTAGCGTCACTTTAGTGTCTGTAGTGTTTTTCTTTTTAGTAAAAATTGGTATTTTACGATTCTTAGGTTTTGTTTTTAGAGTTAATAGTTTGTCAAAATTAGCTATTTTTTTCTCATTATTATTTGATAGAGTCTTGGGGGCTCTACTATTTCCAGTAGTAATTGTCTTGTTTTTTTTTAGTTTTGACATTTCTCTTTTTGCTATTTTTTCTTTGGTGATATTTTCGGTAATCTTATTTGGGCTTAAATTATTTTGGTTTTGGAAAATTGGAACAAATTCATTTGGCCTCTCGCCATTTTATATATTTTTGTATCTTTGCACGCTTGAAATTTTTCCTCTCCTATTACTAGGAAAGGAAGTTTTTTATTAAACAAAAAACAAGAAATGGTCGTACAGAATAAGAAAGTTAAGAAAATTTTAATTTCACAGCCAAAACCTGAGGGGAAGTCTCCATATGCAAATTTGGAGAAAAAACATAAAGTAAAAATTGATTTTATTCCTTTTATGCATGTTGAAGAGATTTCTGCAATGGAGTTTAAGGAACAAAGAATTTCTATTCTAAACCATGATGCAGTCATATTTACATCTAAAAATGCAATGGATCATTATTTTAGCATGTTGGATAAGTTAAGGCTAAGGGTTCCTGATTTTACAAAATATTTTTGTGTTTCTGAAGCTATTGCACATTATTTGCAAAACTTTATTACTTATCGCAAAAGGAAGGTGTTTACAGGAGAGCAAACTTTAGCTAGCTTAATTCCTATTATGCAAAAGCATAAAGAGTCTAAATTTTTATTTCCATGCTCAGATGTGTTAAAAAAACAAATGAATAAATCTTTAGAAGAAAGTGGATTAGATCATACAAAAGCTCAGATGTACAGGGTTGCTTGTTCTGATCTTTCTGATTTATCAGACGTGAAATACGATGTATTGGTATTTTTTAGCCCAACAGGGGTTAAGTCTTTATTAGAAAACTTCCCAAACTTTAAGCAGGAAGATACACGTTTAGCAGTATTTGGCCCGACAACAATAAAATCTGTTGAAGATAATGGTTTAAGGGTAGACATTGCAGCGCCGAATAAAAAGGCCCCATCAATGTCGATGGCTCTTGATCAATACATAAAAGAAGCTAATAAAAGAAGAAGATAATTATTGGTAAATAAATTTGTAAAAGGAGCTTTACGGCTCCTTTTTTTGTAATTTTATCAGATGTTTGGATTTTCTAAAGCGCAAATATTATCGAATGAAAAAGAAATTGAGAGGCTATTTTTAAAAAACAATTCTTTTGAAGAGATTCCATTTAGAATTTTATGGAGGGTTGAAGAAAATATAAATGAAGTTCCACTGAAATCATTAATAGTTGTACCCAAGAAGCAATTAAATTTGGCTTTTGAAAGGAATAAAGTAAAAAGAAGAATTAGAGAAGCGCTTAGAAAGAAGAAATTAATGCTTGAAGAGACTTTAAAAGAGAATAAAAAACAGATTAATTTGGCGATTATTTATCAGAAAAAAGAGATTTTAGACTATACTATTATAGAACAGAAAATAAAAGTTATTTTAGATCGTTTAAAAAAGAAATTATGCAATTAATGTTTTCGTTCTTTTTTAAGATGCTCATTATTATATATCAAAAAATAATTTCTCCATTTTTGCCTCCAAGATGTAGATATACTCCAACTTGCTCGCAATACGGACTTGAAGTAATAACAAAATACGGGCCTTGGAAAGGGGGAAAATTAACAGTAAAAAGGATATTTAGTTGTCATCCTTGGGGGGGGCATGGGCATGATCCTGCTCCATAAAACAATAAATATGAAGAAGAAATTTAAACTTATCATCTTAATAATATCACTAGCTATCACTTCTGTAGTTTCAGTGGGCTTTGTTGATAATTATTTTGAGATATCAAAAAATATTGACATTTTCACTACTCTTTATAAAGAGCTTAACACTTTTTATGTTGATGAAACTAATCCAGGAGAATTGATGAAGAAGGGCATAGATGAAATGCTAAAATCTCTGGATCCTTATACAACTTATATTCCTGAATCTGAGATTGAAGATTTTAGGTTTATGACAACAGGTCAATATGGGGGAATTGGAGCGATGATTACTAAAAGAGGGGAGTATGTTTTTATTACTGAGCCGTATGAAGGATTTCCAGCACATAAAGCAGGACTAATGGCTGGAGATAAGATTTTGGAGATAAATGGAGAAACAGCAAAAAATAAAACTACAGAAGAGGTAAGTAAAATACTTAAAGGACAGCCAAATACTTCTGTTTCCTTACTTATAGAAAGGAAAAATAGAGAAAATCCATTTTCAGTGAGTTTTGAAAGAAAGAAGGTTTCTGTTGCAAGCGTTCCTTATTCTGCTTATTTAGTTAATGGAATAGGCTACATAAGACTTAGGAGCTTTACAAGAAATTGTGCTAATGATTTAAAAAATGCAATAAAAGAACTGCAAAAAGAGAGAGAGCTTAATGGCTTAATCCTTGATTTAAGAAATAATCCTGGGGGTCTATTAAATGAGTCTGTTGATATTGTAAATTTATTTGTTGAAAAAGGCGAGAAGGTTGTAAGTACAAAAGGGAAAATAAAATCATGGGAAAAAGAGTATATAGCTAATAAAAATCCATTAAATACCGAAGTGCCTTTGGTAGTACTAATAAATTCTTCATCAGCTTCTGCTTCTGAAATTGTAGCTGGATCTATTCAGGATTTAGATAGAGGAGTGATTATAGGGCAGAGAAGTTATGGGAAGGGGTTAGTTCAGCAAACAAGAAAACTATCGTACAATTCCCAGTTAAAACTTACGGTTGCAAAGTATTATATTCCTAGTGGCAGATGTATTCAGGCTTTAGATTATACAAATAGAAATGAAGATGGAAGTATAGGAAAAGTGCCTGATTCATTAATGACAATTTTTACAACTAGAAATGGTAGAGAAGTAAAAGATGGGGGAGGAATTTTGCCTGATATTCAGATTGACGCGGGTAAATATAGTAATATAATTTTGTCACTTTTTAAAGAACGACTATTCTTTGATTTTGCTACTGATTTTAGATTTTCAAATGATAGTATTTCTGATCAATTTATTTGCTCAGATTTAACATATAATGATTTTACAACATTTTTATTAGATAAAGAATATTCGTATAAGACTGAAACAGAAAAGAGTTTAGATAAATTAAAAAAGAAAGCAAAGGATGAGAAATATTTTAATGGATTATCTGTAGAGTATGATGCGTTAGTAGCGAAGATGAATATAAATAAGAGTGATGATTTGAAGAAAAGCAAAGATGATATTAAAGAAATTTTAACATCAGAGATATTGAGCAGATACTACTATCAAGTTGGAAGGATAAAAGGCGGGTTAACTTTTGATCTTGAAGTTAAAAAAGCGATTTCTCTTTTACAAAATAAAGAAAACTATTATGAAATTCTGAAGTAAGAATAATGCAATCCTTAATCAGATCAAAACAAACATACTTTTATTTATTATTGTTATGCTCTATAGGCATTGGCCTACAAATAGTTCTTTATAAAATAGCAATTATTGCTCTTTTATTGCAGTGGCTGATTTCTGCAGGATTTAAGCAGAAAATGATAAAATTAAGAGAAAATAATCTTGCTGTTGGGATGATTTCTCTTTATTTTCTATATACTTTAAGCTTATTGTGGTCAGATAATATTGAGTTTGGACTAAATGACTTGTTTCTTAAGAGCCCAATATTAATTTTATCATTAATTATTGCATCACAAGAGAGTTTAATCAAAAAACAAATAAATCAGATACTATTATCTTTTGCATTATCAAGTCTTATTCTGAATATTTTTTGCCTTACAGATGCGTGTATTAGTTATATGCAGACAGAAGAAATAAATGAATTTTTTTATCATAAATTTACTGTTAACATGCATTCGGCATATCAAGCAATGTATACTTGTTTTTCTATTACAATATTTATTTATTTAAGATTAAAAGAAAAATATATCCCAAACTTAATCATGGCACTTATTATTTTTCTTCAATTGACTTTTATATTGATATTATCATCAAGGATGCAGCTTTTAATAACAATAGTGCTAATTCCAATAACGATACTACCAATATATTATAGGAAAAGTAAACTTTTTTTAGGTATAGCATATGTTCTTTTGATTTTTTTATTTGGGAAATTAATTATGAGTATGCCTTCAGCATTGAACTATAGATTTAAACAAACAGTTTCTCATGTTAAGAATATTGGAGTACATACGGATAATTCTGACCCGAGAAAATTTATTTGGTCTGAGGCCTTGATAGTTATTAAAGATAATTGGTTAACTGGAGCTGGAGTTGGTGATGTAAAAGATGAGTTAATTCAAAGGTATTCACAAGTAATTTCTGAAAGTTCTATTTCTGAATCTGTAATAGATAGTATTGTTTATCAGATTGAACAGAATACAAAAACGACTAATTATTTAAAGAAAAGAGCAAAACTTAATAATGTATCTTATCAGCAGCAATTATATGCTTATGCAAAAAATAGTTTAATGCGGAAAAATAGTCGCTATAAAACTTCCTTAGATAGGGGTTACAATTTTCATAATCAGTATTTCCAAATATTTGGAGCAATTGGATTATTTGGGTTTTTATTAATCATATGGCTCTTAGTGTTACCATTTCTTAAGTCATTAAAAAATAAAGATTATTTACTAGGATCCTTTATCTTTATTGTAGGATCAAGCCTTTTAACTGAGTCAATGTTAGAAAGGCAAGCCGGCGTAGTTTTTATTATATTCTTTTATCTTGTATTAGCTTCAAGAATGATTAAGAATAAACCCTCTTAATCCTTCTATTAAGAGTTGCTAGGATTTCGTAAGGAATAGTCTTTAAATTTTTAGCAATATCGGAAACCTTGTTATCTGCATCAAATATTGTAACTATATCTCCCTCATTTGCATCAATGATTGTTAAATCAATTATCATACTATCCATACTAATCTCGCCAATAATTTTTGCTTGTTTTTTATCAATAATAACCCAGCCATTCTCATTTCCTAGTTTTCTATTAATACCATCAGCATAACCAATAGGAATAATTCCAATTCTCATTTTTTTATTAGCTATAAAGGTTGCATCATAGCCAACTTTATCTCCTCGATTCAAATTTAATATTTGGACAATATGACTTTGTAATTTTGCTATAGGCTTTAAATTCGTATCATTTCCAATCCCATATAGACCAATTCCTAAACGAACCATCTCTTCTTGTGAATCAGGGAATCTAAGAACACCAGCAGTATTTAGTATATGTTTTTTTGGGTTTACTTTAGTCTTTGTAGAAAATGATGATGAAATTTCCTCAAATCTTAGTAATTGTGAGCGCGTAAATTCATCTTTACTACTTTCATTAGAAGAAGAGAGATGAGTGCAAATACTTTGAATTTTAAGATTAGGATATTCTTTTAGTTTTTTTGCAAGCATTTCCATTTCACCTAGATGAAATCCATATCGATTCATTCCACTATTAAATTTAATATGAACATCAATAGTGTCGCCTTTTCCTCCATAAAGATCTAATAATCGAAAATTATATATTACAGGCTGTAAACTATAGTCAATAATATTAGAATAGCTTTTTGAGCCAGGGTTAGCAATTATTATTCGAGAATCAATGCCAGATTCTCTTAGCTTAATACCTTCTTCAAAATCTGCAACCCAAAAAGCATGCACACCTAACGATTCTAATTTTTTAGCGATTCTAATATCCCCATGCCCATATGCAAAAGCTTTTACAACTGCTATTATTTCCGTGCTAGCATTTAGTTTTGATTTGAGATAATGATAATTATATTCTAGAGCCTCTAAATCAACAAATAGTATAGTTTCATGAGAATTTGACATTAATATTTTTGATTACTAAAGCATGTTCGACAAAGAGGCTTATACTCATTATTTTCCCCTATTTTTACTAATTCAGTGTCTTGTGTTTTACGAAATGAATGATTGGCAATTGATCCACAATTTATACAAATAGCGTGTACTTTTGTTATGTATTCGGCAACAGCTAAAAGTTGTGGTATTGGACCAAAAGGCTTACCTAAAAAATCCATATCAAGACCAGCAACGATTACTCGGATACCATTATCTGCAATCTGATTACATATAATAAATAAATTGTCATCAAAAAATTGAGCCTCATCAATAGCAACTACTCTAGCGTCTTCAATTAATGATAATATTTCATTAGAGTTCTCTACTACTATTGCTTCAATGAAATTATTATCATGAGAAACTACATTATCTTTATTATATCGAGTATCAATTTTAGGTTTGAAAATTTTGATGTTCAGTTTAGCGTATTTAGCTCTTTTTATTCTTCTTATTAGCTCCTCTGTTTTCCCAGAAAACATAGGTCCACATATTACTTCAATACTTCCTTTTTGTGTTGGCGAGTTAGCTAGAGATTCTAAAAACATTTTATTTCTTAGTTTTATTAAGAGGCCTTTGTTTATGTTTGCTAACAAAAGTATAAAAACCAATTTCAAAATTTATGAAATTTAAAAGTTTGTTTTTAGTAGGCCTGTATCTTTTATTTTTTAATAATCTTTTAGCTCAAACTGACACGAAGAAAATAAATAAAAAACGGGTTTTAATAGTTAGCAGTAGTTTAGGCGTTGCGCTTGGAGGATCTTATTGGTATGTTAAAAATGCTTGGTGGGCTGAGAAACAAACAGACTTCCATTTTGATGATGGAGCAGATTTGACATATGCATTAAATGTAGATAAAATTGGGCATTTTATGGGAGGCCTTCAGGCTGCAGATCTTTTTTCATCATCAATGAGGTGGACGGGAATGAATGAAAAACAATCGCTTTGGTATGGAGCCGCATTTGGCTCTGGACTTCAGCTTGCGATTGAAATGAAGGATGCTTATGCTCCATATTGGGGATTTAGTAAATGGGATTTGGCACTTGGTTCAGTAGGCTCTATTTGGCCACTAGCACAATATTATAATAATGATTTCAATGCAATAGACTTTAAGTTGTCATATTATAAAAGGTCTGATATTTATTGGGAATTAGAACAACAAAGAGGCAAAGAAATAAATAAAAATTCTTGGCAAGATGACTATCCTAATCAGACTTATTGGATGAGTTTTGATGTGAATCATTTTGCTGAAACTTGTTGCTGGCCGGAATGGCTAAATCTTGCAATTGGATTTGGTTTAGATGACACACAGTATTTAAATGAGAATAATACGAAAAAAGGAGGAAACAATGAATGGTATATTGCATTAGACTATAACATTCCTAAAATGTTAAAAAAGTGGGATTCTCCAACAGCAAAGAAAGTAAAACACTGGTTGAATTATTTTCATTTACCAGCACCTACAATTAAAATTTCTCCTCAATTAGAGTTTTATCCACTATTTTTATAATTTAGTAAGATGTCAAAACTATATATTATACCTACTCCTATAGGCAATCTAGAGGATATAACTTTAAGAGCAATTCGATTGCTTAAAGAGGTTGATTTAGTTTTAGCAGAAGATACTCGAATATCAAGAAAGCTATTCTCATACTATGAGATTCAAACCTCATTGGTTACTTTTCATATGCATAATGAACATAGGGTTTTATTAAAATATATTGAAAGATTAAAATCAGGAGAGACCTTTGCATTAATTTCTGATGCCGGAACTCCTGCCATTTCTGACCCAGGATTTTTACTCATAAGAGAATGTATTAAAGAAGGAATAGAGGTCAATTGTTTGCCAGGAGCAACAGCTTTTGTCCCTGCTCTGGTAAATTCAGGATTACCAACTGAAAAGTTTATTTTTGAAGGGTTTCTTCCTGTTAAAAAGGGAAGAAAAACAAGATTAGATCTGCTATCTGAAGAAGAAAGAACTATGGTTTTTTATGAGTCCCCACATAGAATTATTAAAACACTAAATCAATTTGTAGATTTTTTTGGAGGAGATAGAAAAGTATCTATTTCTAGGGAAATAAGCAAAATGTTTGAAGAAAAAATAAGAGGAAGTATATTTGATGTTTTACAACATTTTGAAGCAAAAAAACCAAAAGGAGAATTTGTAATTATTGTAGAGGGGAAAAATGAAGACAGATAAATTTATACATAAAAAACCATTTTTAATTGCAGGCCCCTGTAGTGCAGAGTCCGAAAAACAAACATTAACAATAGCACATAAGATAAAAAACACTATAGATGTGTTTAGGGCTGGAGTTTGGAAGCCAAGAACACATCCAAATTCATTTGAAGGGATAGGAAAAGAAGCGTTAAAATGGTTAAGGAAAGTACAAATAGAATGCAAATTAAAAGTTGCCACTGAAGTTGCCACAGCAAAACATGTAGAGCTTTGTTTAGATGCAGGAATTGATATGCTTTGGATTGGAGCAAGAACTACGGTCAATCCATTTTATGTACAGGAAATTGCAGAGGCACTAAAAGGAGTAGACATTCCAGTTTTTGTTAAAAATCCTATTCACCCAGAATTAGGGCTATGGCTTGGAGCTTTAGAGAGGCTAAATAAAGTTGGAATTAATAAGCTTGCTGCTATTCATAGAGGCTTTTATAGTTATGAAAAGTCAGCCTTTAGAAATGACCCAAAATGGGAGCTTCCAATAAGATTAAGAGAAGAGGCTTATGATTTGCCGATTATTTGTGATCCATCACATATTTCGGGTAATGGTTATATGCTAGAAGAAATATCACAAATAGCGATGGATTTAAATTTAGATGGACTGATGATAGAAACACATCACAGTCCTAAAAATGCATTAAGTGATGCTAATCAGCAAATTACTGAAAATGAACTTAACAGACTCTTAAATAATTTAATTCTTAGAAAAGCAAAGATTAATGATGTTGAGATAAAAAATCAATTAATATTTTTCAGGAATAGAATTGATGTACTCGACAAGGAAATAGTAAAAATTTTAGCTCATAGAAAAGAAATAGTTGAAGAAATAGCTAAGTTTAAGCAAAGAAATAAGATAACTATTTTGCAGATAGAAAGGTGGATTGAAATACTTCAAAATAGAAAACAAGATGTTAAAGAATTTGGATTAGATGAAAAAACTATAGTAGATATTTTTGAGTTAATTCATAAGTATTCTATTTTAGTTCAGGCTAATCTTTCACAAAAACCAAATGAAGAAAACTTGGAGAATTAAATCTGTTGATCAGCAAATTGTTAAGTTACTAGCAAAAAATTTAGGCGTTAGTAAAATTGTAGCTCAATTATTAGTCCTAAGAGGGATTACTAATTTTGAAGATGCCAAAAACTTTTTTCGCCCGCAACTTTCCGATCTTCATGACCCTTATTTAATGAAAAACATGCAAGCTGCAGTTACAAGGCTTCAAAATGCAATTACACAAAAAGAGAAGATTTTGATTTATGGAGATTATGATGTTGATGGGACAACTTCAGTTGCGATGATGTATTCTTTTCTAAAAAAGTATAATAAGGCCATTGAATTTTATATCCCATGTAGATATGATGAAGGATATGGGATTTCAATGCAGGGAATTAATTATGCGCTAGAAAATAATTATTCTTTAATTATTGCCTTAGATTGTGGTATTAGAGCAGTCCGCCAGGTTGCCTATGCAAATGAAAGAGGAATTGACTTTATAATTTGTGATCATCATAATCCAGCAGAAGAAATCCCTCATGCAGTTGCAATATTAAACCCAAAACAAACAGATTGTAATTATCCTTTTAAAGATCTTTCTGGCTGTGGGGTTGGCTTTAAACTTATACAGGCATATTGTATCAATAATAACATTCCAGATAAAGAAATAGAGTCACTTTTAGATTTAGTGGTTGTAAGTATAGCAGCAGATATTGTCCCAATGATAGGTGAGAATAGAATATTAGCTTTTTATGGGTTAAAACAGATAAATTCTCATCCAAGAACTGGTTTAAGAGCATTGATGCGATCAGCATCAAAGATTAAAGACCTTACAATTTCTGATGTTGTTTTTGGGATTGCTCCTAGGATTAATTCTGCAGGAAGAATTGATCACGCAAAAAAATCTGTTGAAATTCTTATTGAAGAGGATTATGAAAAGTCAAAATCGTTTGCTTATGATATTGAAAAGAATAATATAACTAGAAAGCATCTTGATAAAAGCATTACAATAGAAGCCCTTGATATGGTTGATAAGCGTAAAAAATCAACTGTTGTTTTTAGTAAAAAATGGCATAAAGGAGTTGTTGGTATTGTTGCTTCTCGTTTAATAGAGAAATATTATAAACCTACAATTGTATTTGTTGAAAATAACGGAATGCTCACAGGGTCAGCTCGATCAGTACATGATTTTGATTTATATAAAGCAATTTCAAAATGCTCAAATTTATGTGAAAAATTTGGAGGGCATAAATATGCTGCGGGCTTAAGTATTAAGAAAGAGAATTTAAATGATTTTATTCATGCATTTGAAATTGCAGTTTCAGAAACAATAACCACAGATCAATTATCTCCAAAAATAGAGATAGATATGCAGATAGATATAGATGAAGTAGATAATAAATTGTTTAGAATAATAAAACAGTTTGCTCCTTTTGGACCTCAAAATGTAACGCCAGTATTTATGAGTAAAGATATTGTAGATAATGGCTATGGCAAACAAATAGGAGATGACAAATCACATTTAAGAATTAATGCAAAAACTGATAATGGTTCCATTTCTTGTATTGGCTTCGGTTTTGGTGATTTTTTTCAGAATATTAAGAGATATCAGCCTTTTGATATGTGTTATTCCATTAATGAAAATGAATGGAATGGGAAGAAAAATTTGCAATTAATGATAAAAGATTTACAGCTTAATATGTAGTGAAAAGGTATTTGTTTTGCCAATATTACTTATTCCAGGCTTAATTTTATTTATAGGTGTAGTAAAAATATAGGCGCTTCCATAGCCAATAATAACACCGCCAAGTACATCCCAATAATCATGTTTATTTGCATTTACTCTGCTCCATCCTACATAAGAAGCTAGTAAATAAGCAGGGATTCCAGTATGAAAACCATATTTCTTGTCAATAAAAGCTGCCCCAGTAAAAGCTGCTGAGGTATGCCCTGAGGGGAAGCTATAATCTCCTCCATTTGGCCTTTCTTTATTGACTAATCTTTTTAAAGAATGTGTAATCACAAAGGAGAATCCCATAGTTTGTATAAATTGTGAAGGAGCGTTTGATGTATTGTCTTTCCAAATAAACGTTGAGGCAAATGCACTTATTGGAAGAGCTATTTGCAGATTATCACCTAGCTTTTCGTAATCAAATTCTTGAGCTATTGAAGTTGACACTATAGTTATACATAATAATATTGTAATTAATTTACCCAATATTCCTGCCTAAAATTTTTGCAATTGTTGTTTTTATTTTTGTTTTTTGGCTCAATGTTTTTATTTCTTCATCACTAATAGTTCCAATTTTAAGTTTCTTTTGTAATTCTATGATTTGTAAATCAACAATTTCTTTTTTAAGTGATAAAATAGCTTTTTCGGTTGTCTGTTGCATTTTCTCATCTTCTCTTCCGGTAATTATATTATGTCTTTTTTGCCAATTATCGCTAATACTGTGAGGCTGCGCAATTAAATCTACAGTAAGTTTACTAAGCCCACTATTTGAATCATTAATCAGTTTCTGAATATCAATAAAACCAATTTCGCTCATAAGATCTATGATTCTATTATATAATTTATGATATTCTTCATTGGAAAGCTCAATCTTATCTTGCCTCAATTCATTTATGATCATCCCTGCTACACTCCCCTCTTCATTATCAACTATAAATGTTTCGTTGCCATAATTAATCAGAAGCCTTAAAATTTCTTCTTCTTGTTTTTGTAATTTTTGCTTTGGAGTATTTTTATTAGGCGAGGTCTTTTTTATTTCTGCAGAATGCTTGCTGATTTTTGCTATAGGCTTACTTTTAACCATTCGCCTTGCCTTGGTTACTTGTTCCAAAAGAGCTTTTTCAGAGACATCTAATTTAGAATGATAAATTTTACAATATTCTTCACGGCTAAATACATCAGGAATTTCTGAGATACTTAGAATAATTTTTTTCTTAATTTCTATTATTCTTTCAGGCTCTTTCTGACCGTTTAAATTATAAATTTTAATTAGATAATCAACAAAATTAAGTGCATTTTTATCTAGATACTCTTTAAATTCATCAGAGTTTAATTTTTTTGAGTATGAATCGGGATCTTCTCCTTCAGGAAAAGAGGCAATTCTCACATTCATTTCTGCTTTTAAGCAAAGGTCAATAGATCGAATGGTAGCTTTAATTCCAGCAGTGTCCCCATCGTAGAGTAGTGTTACATTATTGGTAGATCTTTTTATTAAGCTAATCTGATGCTCCCCTAGAGCGGTTCCTGAAGCAGAAACGACATTCTTTACACCATTTTGATGCATTGAAATAACATCAGTATATCCCTCAACAATAAAACATCTATCTGCCTTACTTATTTCCTGTTTAGACAAGTATAATCCATATAAAACTTTTGATTTATCATAGTTTAAAGTTTCTCCTGAGTTTAAATATTTTGATTTTGCTTCAGGATTAAATGCTCTACCTCCAAAACCAATTACTTTTCCAGAATAAGAATGTATCGGGAATATTGTTCTTTCTCTGAATTTGTCATAACTTTTTCCATTTTCATTTTCTCCAATCAAGCTTGCATCAATTAAAATACTTCTATCATATCCAGCTTTAATAGCTGCATTTTCAAATGAATTTTGTTTTTTAGGACTATACCCTAATTTAAACGTTTTAATAGTCTCTTCTGAAAATCCCCTTTCCTTAAAATAACCTAATCCAATAGTTCTTCCTTCTTTAGAGTTCCAAAGAATATCTTGAAAATAGTCACTAGCAAATTTAGTTGCAATAAACTGGCTTTCTTTAGCTGACAGCTTACTTTCTTGTTCAGGTGTTAGCAGACGTTCAATAATTTCAATATGATACTTTTCAGCGACATATCTAAGTGCTTCTGGGTAGCTTGCCCCTTGAATATCTTGAATAAACATAATACTATTTCCACCCTTACCACACCCAAAGCACTTATAGATTCCTTTAGTAGGAGATACTACAAATGATGGCGTTTTCTCATCATGAAAAGGACACCTCCCTTTATAATTTACGCCTGTTTTTTTTAAATTAACAAAGTCTCCTATAACTTCTTCAACTCTAGCAGCTTCAAATATTTTATCTATTGTTTCTTGAGGAATCATTTTTCTCGCTTTACGACATAGTCTAATAATAACTGCAATGATTTTTTTGCAGGAGTATCGTTAAAATTTTCTAGAATCTCTAATGCATCATTATGATAATTGGTCATTATTTTTTCGGCATAATCTAGTCCTCCATTTTGTTTTACTAAAGAAACAACTTCTTCAATTTTTGCGTCATTTTTATTGTGATTTTTAATAATATTAATAATGTAGTTTTTAAGATTTTTTTCTACGCTATTAAGGGTAAAGATTAAAGGAAGGGTCATTTTCTTCTCTCTAAGATCTATTCCAGTTGGCTTGCCTATACTAGCAGTTTGAGTATAATCAAATAAATCATCTTTTATTTGAAAAGCAATTCCAGCTTTTTCTCCAAAAAGACGCATTTTTTCAACCACAGTTTTATGCTGTCCAACAGAATTAGCTCCACTAGCACAACAAGCAGCAATAAGTGTTGCTGTTTTTTGACGAATAATATCAAAATAAACCTTTTCAGTAATATCTAATCTTCTAGCTTTTTCAATCTGCAATAACTCTCCTTCACTCATATCTTGAACTGCAGTACTCATTATTTCTAACAGGTCATAGTCTTTATTTTTTACTGCAATTAATAATCCTCTGCTCAGTAAAAAATCTCCTACCAAGACTGCAATTTTATTTTTCCATAGAGCATTAATTGAAAAAACACCTCTTCTAAAATTAGCTTCATCAATTACATCATCATGCACTAAAGTTGCAGTGTGTAATAGCTCAATCATTGAAGCAGCACGATAAGTGTTTTCTTGAACGCGGCCAAAAAGTTTTGCTGAAAGAAAAACAAACATTGGACGCATTTGCTTGCCTTTTCTTTTGATAATATAATGCATGATTCTATCAAGTAACGAAACATTGCTTTTTAAAGAATCTTTAAACTTGCTTTCAAACAAGTCCATTTCCAATTTAATGGGAGTTTTTATATCTTTTAATGTTGACATTAGCACAAAGTAGAATCGCGAATATACAAAGAAAAACACTTCTTTAAAAGCATCATTTTCTTTGTTAAAAAGTTATTTAAGTTTGTTTGCTAATTGACCGCAGGCAGCAGAAATATCTTTTCCCTTGCTTCTTCTCAGATTGACAATTAGCTTGTTGCTTTCTAAAAATTTAATAAAGGTTTCAGTTGCTTTATTAGAAGATTTTTTATAAGGTAAATCTTCAACATGATTATATTCAATAAGATTTATTTTGCATGGGCTTGCTTTTGTAAACTGAACTAGTTCTTGAGCATCTTGTAAACTATCATTTAAGCCCTTGAATAATATGTATTCATAAGTTACTCTAGTTTCTGTTTTGTCATAAAAATATTGAACAGATTCTCTTAATTTATCCAGGTTTATTTTTTGGTTTAGCGGCATTAATAAATCTCTTTTTCTATTACTTGCAGCATGCAATGAAATAGCAAGATTAAACTTTACCTTGTCATCAGCTAGTTTCTTTATCATTTTAGCAATGCCTGCTGTTGATACAGTTAATCTTCTTGGCGACATTGCTAATCCGTTCTCAGTTGTAATTAGATTAATACTATCTAATAATGCAGTATAATTTAATAATGGCTCTCCCATTCCCATAAATACAATATTTGAGAGAGGCTTGCTAAAGTTTGCTATTGACTCGTCATTTAAAATAAAAACTTGATCGTAAATTTCAGCAGCAGTTAAGTTCCTTTCTAGCTTTAGTTTCCCTGTTGCACAAAAATCACATGCTAAGCTACAGCCTACTTGTGAAGAAACGCATGCAGTTATCCTGTTTCTTGATGGGATTAAAACACTTTCAACTAATAATTTGTCATGTAGTTGTAGGCTGTATTTTATTGTGCCATCTATACTCCTTTCCGCTGTATGTATTTTTATAGGGGTGATTGTAAAATTATCATAAAGCAACTCTCGTAAATCTTTGGACAAAGATGTCATTTCATCAAATGATAGTGCTCTTTTTTTCCATAGCCATTCCCATATTTGTTTAGCCCTGAATTTAGGAAGCTTATTCTTTAAACAAAACTCCAGAACCTCTTCTAATGTTAAACTTCGGACATCTTTTTTGGCACTCATAATTGTTTGCAAAGATATATTACTTTTGTGCTATGCGATTCTTAACAGCAGATTATTTATATCCACTATATAAAAATCCAATTAAGGAAGGAGTTTTACAGATTTCTGATATGGGAGAAGTGATTGCAATTTTTGATAACAGAGAAGACATAACAAATGAAAAGTTAGAACTATTTGATGGAGTCTTGTGCCCTGGCTTTATTAATGCCCATTGCCATCTTGAATTATCTCATCTTTCAGGTCAGACAGATAAAGGCAAAGGATTTTTAAATTTTGTTGAGGCTATTCAGCAAAGAAATAATTTTTCTAAAGAGAGAATTAAAGAAGCAATAATCTTAGCAGAGCAGCAAATGATAAAAAATGGGATTGTTGCGGTAGGAGATATCTGCAATACATCTGATACAATTTTTCAAAAGACTAAAGGAAATTTAAACTATTATAATTTTATTGAAGTTTTTGGAGTGAAAAATAAATTGACAGATCAGATTATTACAGATGCAAAAGCCTTGCGAAATAACTTTAGAAAAGCCGGACAAAAAGCAACGATTTCTCCTCATGCTCCATATTCAGTGCCCCCAAAATTAATGAGAGAGATTAATATTTCTTTTGATAATAAGGACTCTTTGTTCACAATACATATGCAAGAAACGCATCATGAAAATGAATTGTTTCAGAATAAAGAAGGCGTATTAAAAACTTGGCTAGAAAATAAAAAAGCAAGCCCTGAAATTTGGAAGAATAGACAAAGGGCAGTTGATATTTTACAAGAATTAGAAGCAGAAAAAGTTATGTTGGTACATAATACTTTTACAAAAAAAGAAGATTTAACAGAAAACTATTATTGCACTTGCCCAAACGCCAACTTATATATTGAAAGTACCCTGCCGGATTATTCTATTTTTGACACTGATAAATTATGTTTAGGCACTGACAGTTTGGCATCTAATAAGTCTCTTTCTATTTTAGAAGAGCTTTTAGTGATTAAGGAAAATTCAAATTTTGATTTAAACACGCTGCTTAAAATAGCTTCTAAAAATGGAGCAGAAGCATTAGGATTTTCTAATTTAGGTACTTTTGAAAAAGGCAAAACCCCTGGAGTAAATTTGATTTATGGGCTCAAGAAAGTTTCTGTTATTGCATAAACATTTCGGCAATTAATAAATCTTTTTCAGTAGTAATCTTAATATTTATTTCTTCTCCTAAAACTGTTTTTATTTTCCCTCCATTATTTTCTAAAACAATAGCCTCATCAGTGAATTTTTGAGTAAATTTTTGCTTATATGCATCTTTTATGTCAGAGCTTAAAAAACATTGTGGAGTTTGAATTCTATGTAAATTATTTCGGTCAATACACATAGAATTCTGCCCCTCAACTTTTCTAATAGAATCTTTTATAGGAATAATAGGAATAACTCCAATTCCTGTTTTAGTTTTAGAGATTAAGTTTTGTATTAAATTCTTTGAAACAAGTGGCCTTACACCATCATGTATCGCTACAATAGAGCCGTTATCAATTTTATCAAGGCCATTTTTTACAGAGTGGAAACGAGTTTCTCCACCATTGACTAAAACATGACTTACGTTAAAATTATATTTTTTACAAAGGATATTCCAATAGTTAAATTCTGAACGGGGTAAAACTAAAAATATTTCTTCAAAATCAGAAAACTGTTTAATAGTATGCATTAAGATTGGGAGATTCTGTAGAATTAAAAACTGCTTAGGGATCTTTGCATTCATTCGGGTCCCTTTACCTCCGGCAACTATTAAAGCAACTTTTTTCATGTCAAATAATTAACATAGCGTCTCCAAAAGTATGGAAATTATATTTCTTTTTTATAGCTTCTTTATAAGCTGTTTTTAGTAGGTCTAATCCAGAAAAAGCAGCAACTTGCATCATTAAAGCAGATTTAGGTAGATGAAAGTTAGTAAGCATGCAATTTGCAATTTTAAAATTATGAGGAGGGAATAGAAAAATATTTGTCCACCCCTCAAAAGGGATTACTTCGTTTTTAGTCGAAACAGAGGACTCTAATGTGCGCATTACAGTTGTTCCAACAGCACAAATTCTTTTGTTAGTTGACTTCCCAATATTAATTTGTTTGGCAGCTTCTTCTGGGATTATAATCTCTTCTGATTCCATTTTATGTTTAGATAAATCTTCAACCATAATTTCATTAAATGTCCCAAGCCCTACGTGTAAAGTAGTTTCAGCAAATTCAACCCCATTCAACTCCATTCGTTTCATTAAGATTCTGCTAAAATGAAGACCTGCAGTTGGAGCAGAAACAGCTCCTTCATGTTTTGCATATATTGTCTGAAATCGTTTAGTGTCATTTTCTGTTGCTTTTCTTCCTAAGTGTTTTGGAATTGGAGTTTCTCCAAGTGCTGTAATAGTTTCTTTAAATTCTTCATGTGTACCGTCAAATAGAAATCTTAAAGTTCGGCCTCTTGAAGTAGTATTGTCAATTACCTCAGCAATTAACTCCTCATTTTCTCCAAAAAATAATTTGTTACCTATTCTAATTTTTCTAGCTGGATCAACTAATACATCCCAGAGCCTATTTTCTTGATTTAATTCCCGCAATAAGAATACCTCAATCATAGCTCCAGTTTTTTCTTTATTAGCATGTAATCTTGCAGGGAATACTTTTGTGTTATTCGTTACAACAACATCACCCTCAGTAAAGAAATCTTTCAAATCAGCAACCTTTTTGTGTTCAATCTTTCCAGTCTCTTTGTGTAAGATCATAAGCTTTGCATTTTCTCTTTCAGCAATTGGTTTTTTTGCAATTCTTACTTCTGGTAAGTTAAAATTGAACATGGAGAGTTTATATTTCATTTGATTTTGTAGGTTAAATTAAAAAGCAGCAAATATAATGTATTGAAAAGTGTAAGTCAAGTAAAATCACTTATTTAAGAGCTCTTTAAAAGTATTGATGTCAATACTTTTTGTTATATTATAATTTCCAATGTCAGTTCTACATAGTTTACTTAGATAGCCACCACTATTAAGTTCCACTCCAAAATCATTAGCAATTGATCGAATATAAGTGCCTTTACTACATTTAATTTCAAAGTGAACATTTAATTTCATACAGGATATAATATTAAATTGATGTATAGTTACTTTTCTACTCTTAAGTTCTACTTTTTCACCTCTTCGTGCTTTTTTATAAAGCCTTTCTCCATCTTTTTTTAATGCTGAAAAGATAGGAGGAGTTTGATTAATTTCTCCTAAAAATTTTTTTGTGGTATTACGGATTAGTTTCTCAGTAATATGTTTAGTTTTATAATTGTTATTCACTACAGTTTCTAGATCATAAGATGGAGTTGTCCCCCCTAATGATATAATGCCTGTGTACGTTTTTTTCTGCTCTTGAATTTCGGATATTCTTTTTGTAAATTTACCAGTACAAATTATTAAGAGCCCAGTGGCTAATGGGTCTAAGGTTCCCGAATGACCTACTTTTATTTTTTTTAATTTGTATTTTGTTCGGATTAAGTTTTTTATTTTTTTCACAACATCAAATGAAGACCAGCCAAGAGGCTTATTGATTAACAAAATTTGCCCGCTTAAAAACTCATCAGCTGATGAAGGGAAGCATTTCATTTTATAATAAAGAGGTTACAGTTACTAAGAGACCAATAGCAAAGCAATAGTAAGAAAAGTATTTTAATTGACTTCTTTTAACCAGCCTGATCATCCATTTACATGCAACCATCCCTGTAAAAAAGGCAAAAATAAACCCAACAGAAAGTGATACAAAATCAGCGCTATCCGTACTAACTTCTCCAGATAAGATGTCTTTAGCCATTTTACCAAAAATTAAAGGAATTACCATTAAGAATGAAAAGCGGGCAGATTTTTCTTTGTCAACACCAAGTAAAACAGAGCTTGAAATAGTTGCCCCTGATCTTGATATCCCAGGAAGAATAGCTATTGCTTGAGAAAGACCAATAATTACAGCTTCTTTTATTCCTATATTTTTATCTGAAGCCTTTGCTTTATCAGCAAGGAAAAGTAATAGTCCTGTCACTACTAACATACCCCCAACTAAAACTAAATCACCTCCAAATAAAGATTCAATTTCATCATTAAATATTGTCCCAACTAATATTGCTGGGATCATTGATAGAATGATTTTTAATGAATACTGAAAAGAGTCATTATTTTTAAACTGAAATAATCCTAGAAAGATTTTTGATAAATCTTTACGGAAAATGATTATTGTTGATAAGGCTGTTGCAAAATGTAGCACAACGGTCATTAGTAGGCTTTTTTCAGCTACCCTGCCTTCTCCTAGCAGTGCTTTTGCTATCTCTAAATGACCACTACTACTTACAGGAAGGAATTCTGTTAGTCCTTGAATGATTCCAAGTATAATCGCACTGATTATGTCCATTTGTTAAGCATTTTTACTTTTGTACATTATTGCAAATAGTTCAATAATAAATCCGGTTGCAAGTAAAATAGGTGCAAGGGTTAACCTTTGGAAATTAAAAATTTCCGCAGAAAATTCTGAAGGGTCTTCTGCCCCGCCTCCAATCATTAAAATAAGTCCGCTAGCTATAAAAGCTAGCCCAACAATTAATAGAATATAATTCTCTTTTTTAAATGCAAAATCCATAGTAGTGTATTTTAGTTATATAGTTCGTTTTCGTTAAGTTGTATGTATTTTTTTACAGCAAAAAATGTTGACAATATGCTTATAATCATTCCGCAAAGGAAAATAAGAATGAATACGACTCCAATTATTTTTAAATCATTAATATTAAGCATTTCAGCAGTATCCCCTTGTATTAATTGGATTGTTCCAATAAGCATAAATATGGCAAATATTGAGCTGTAGATCCCTTGGTATATACCATTGATTAAAAAAGGCTTTTGAATAAAACTATTTGTTGCTCCAACTAGCCTCATCGTTCTAATCAAGAATCGTTTTGCGTAAACAGAAAGTCGTATTGTATTGTTTATGAGTGCAAAAGCAATAAAAAATAGAAGTATGCAAAACAGTAATAAAAAGAATGATAGTTTAGTTACATTTTTATTTAATTTATCTACCAAATCTTTTTGATAATAAGCTTCAAAAACTACAGGGTGTCTATTTAATTCAGAGGTAATTTTTTGCAAACTATCAATATTAGCATAATCTGCATTAAGTTTTATATCGATTGAAGCTAAAAGTGGGCTATAGCCTAAAAAGGCTACAAAATCTTCTCCTAAGTCAGTTTTTAAATCTTTAGTTGCTTGCTCTTTTGTAATAAAACTAGTGCTTTTAGCAAATTGAGCTGCATCTAATTCTTTTTCAAATTTGATAGTTTCAATTTCACTCGCATCATTTTCTAGCATTATTGTGAAACCAATATTTTCTTTCACATAATCAGATAGTCTTTGTGCATTTATTAGCACCAATGCAAGAAGTCCTACTACAAAAAGAACTAGTGATAGACTAATTACTATTGATGCAGATGATGAAATTATTCTTCTATTTAATGATTTGTTTTTGCCTAATCTCATTTAGGGTGCTAAAATATAAAAATACAAATTATTAATTGATGTTATTCATTAACTTTGCAAGCGGATGAATATTATTAACATGACATATAATTTTACGGAAATAGAAGAAAAGTGGCAGGAATACTGGAGAAAAAAGGAAATATATAAGGTCTCAGAAGATTGTAATAAACAAAAATATTATGTTTTAGACATGTTCCCTTATCCCTCTGGAGCAGGGCTGCATGTTGGTCATCCGCTAGGCTATATTGCATCTGACATTTTTGCTAGATATAAAAGATCAAAAGGGTTCAACGTATTACATCCAATGGGGTATGATTCTTTTGGTTTGCCAACAGAGCAATATGCAATTCAAACAGGAATTCATCCAGAAATTGCAACTAAAGAAAATACAGACAGATATAGAAAACAATTTGATCAGCTTGGTTTTTCGTATGATTGGAGTAGAGAAATTCAGACTTCAGATCCAAATTATTATAAATGGACACAATGGATTTTTAAGCAGATATTTGATTCGTATTATTGTATTGAAAGAGATAAGGCTATAAAAATATCAGAATTAATTGAAGATTTTGAGAAGACGGGCAACGCTAAAACCAATGCAGTTTGTGATGATAACACACCACAATTTTCAGCATCTGAATGGGATAATTTTTCTGAAAAAGAAAAAGCAAAGATATTATTAAATTACAGGCTAGCATTTCTGTCTGAAACATGGGTAAACTGGTGTGAAAAGTTAGGTACAGTGCTTGCAAACGATGAGGTTAAGGAGGGGCTTTCAGAAAGAGGAGGCTACCCAGTAGAACAAAAATTAATGAAGCAGTGGTCCTTACGAATTACTGCATATGCAGATCGTTTAATTTCTGGATTAGAAACTATTGAATGGTCAGAATCAATAAAGGATATTCAAAAAAATTGGATAGGGAGATCTAAAGGGGCTTCTGTAATTTTTAATATTGATAATTCTAACGATAAGATAGAGGTATTTACTACAAGGCCAGATACTATTTTTGCAGTTAATTTTATTGTTTTGTCTCCAGAACATCCATTAGTAGATAAGCTCACTATACCATCTCAGAGAACACATGTAATAGAATATGTAAGCAAAACAAAATTAAAATCTGAAAGAGATAGGCAGATAGATAAAAGTGTAAGTGGGGTATTTACTGGATCTTATGCAATTCATCCATTTACAGAAAAAAAAGTTGCCATATGGATTGGAGAATATGTGCTTGCATCTTATGGAACAGGAGCAGTTATGGCAGTCCCATGTGGAGATCAAAGAGATTGGGATTTTGCGAATCATTTTGATATAGAGATATTAAATATATTTGAAAATGTTGATGTTAGCCAAAATGCTTATGAAGATAAAAAAGCATGCATTACGAATTCAGATTTCTTAAATGGACTTTCTGTTAAAAAGGCTGTTAGTCTAGCTATTTATAAAATTGAAGAAGGGGGATTTGGGAAAGGAAAAATAAACTATAGATTAAGGGACGCAATTTTTAGCAGACAAAGATATTGGGGAGAACCATTTCCAGTTTTTTATAAAGGCAATGTCCCTTATATTTTAGATAACGACAAGTGTGTAACACTTCCGCCAGTCGATAAATACTTGCCAACTTCAAGTGGAGAGCCCCCATTAGCAAGAGCAAAAAAGAAAGATTGGAATGTGCATGAAGGCGATAGAATGGAAACTAATATTATGCCAGGATGGGCTGGAAGTTCTTGGTATTTTTTAAGATATATGGATCCTAATAATAAAGGAGAATTCTGCGCAAAGGAAAAGTCAGAATATTGGGGTCAAGTTGATTTATATATAGGAGGGGCAGAGCATGCTGTAGGACACTTACTATATTCTCGCTTTTGGACAAAATTTTTATTCGATAGAGGGCTAATATCATTTGATGAGCCATTTAAAAAACTTATAAATCAGGGGATGATTTTAGGAAGGTCTTCTTTTGTTTATAGAATTAAAGATACGAATACGTTTGTAAGCTTTGACAAAAGAAAAGATTACAAAACAACACGTTTACATGTAGATATTAGTTTTGTAGATAATGATATTTTGGATGTTGACGCATTTAGAAATTGGCATATAGATTATTCTGACGCAGAGTTTGTTTTTAGCGATGACGGAAAATATTTATGTGGTTATGAAGTAGAAAAAATGTCAAAGTCAAAATATAATGTACAAACTCCGGATAATTTGATTGAAAATTTTGGGGCAGATACTTTGCGTTTATATGAAATGTTTTTAGGACCTTTAGAGCAGTTTAAACCTTGGGATGTAAATGGGATTACGGGTGTTCATAGTTTTCTGAGAAAATACTGGAGATTAGTTCATGATACTGAAAACAACTTCAGTGTATCTGAAAAAAATCCAACAAAGGAAAATTATAAAACATTGCACAAAACTATCAAAAAGGTAGAAGAAGAAATTGAAAGACATTCTTTTAATACTGTTGTAAGTACCTTTATGATTTGTATAAATGAGTTAGCAGATCAAAATTGTAATAGCCGAGAAATTATTTCAGAATTTACTATACTCTTAGCCTCATATGCACCTCATATTTCAGAAGAAATATGGCAAAAATTAGGAAATAAAACTTCAGTTGTATTTGCATCTTTTCCAAAATTTAATCCAAGCTATTTAATAGAGAATGAAATAAACTACCCTATTTCTTTTAATGGTAAAACCCGCTTTAAAATAACATTGCCTTCTGAAATGAACAAAGATCAGGTTGAGGTTGAGGTTTTGAAGCATGAGAAAACAGCTAATTATTTACAAGGGAAAACTCCTAAAAAAGTTATTGTTGTGCCTAAAAGAATTGTAAATATTGTTATTTAGTACTTTTTGGCAGTGCAATCAATAATTCGTTTTTTTATAAATAGTAATATTTGGGTGGCTTTTTGTGTTTTAGGACTTGTATTTAGTGCTGAGATATTATTAGAAGCAACTAATCTTAAAATTTCTCAGTTTGTTTTTTCATCTACAATATTTGCATATAATTTCCAGAGAGTAGTTAGGTTAAAAAAAGGCCATGAGCATTATTATAAAGATTGGCTATATAAGAATGTAAAAGCAGTTTATTTTTTAATGTTGATCTCAGCAACGGCAAGTGCATATCTTTTTTTTGATTTTAGATCAACTACAAAAATTGCTATTTTATTTGCCGGATCTCTTTCTATTTTGTATCCATTTGGAATAAGAAAAATTCCTTTTGCAAAAATCTTTATTATTTCTTTTGTTTGGTCAGTTAGTACTATGCTGCTTTTAGTATTAGAAAACAACATTCAAATATCTCAAGATATTATTTTTAGACTCGCGTCTCTTTTTCTATTTATTTTTTCGATAACTATACCTTTTGACATTAGAGATGTTGAGTATGACTTACGCAATGTCATAACTATTCCTTTATTCTTTGGAGTAAAAAGAGCTAAGTATATTGCTATTTTTGCGCTTTTTATTTGTTGGCTAATTGCTTTTATTCAATACCTTGAGATGACTTTAAATTTAGCAAATTTACTAGCATTACTTTTACTATATATTTTAGCTTCATTTTTTATCCAAAAATCAGATAAAAGAAAAGGAGAAAGATATTTCTCTTTTTGGGTGGAATCATTAAGTCTTATTAGTTATTTTCTTTTGCTTATTTCAGAATTGATTTTTTAAATCAGATTTCTTACTTTTACTGCTTTATTAAAAATCTTTCATGTCAGAAAAACCATCATCAGTTCACTATATTAATTACCTCTCACTCGATAAGGTATTAGATGCTCAAAATCTTGTTAGTAAAGAAAAAGGCAAAGCAGCTCATGAGGAGATGCTCTTTATTATTATTCATCAAACCTATGAATTATGGTTTAAGCAGATATTACACGAGCTAGATTCGACGATGGTTTTATTTAGGGCTAAGCAGATTGACGAGAGCAATATTGGAGTTATTGTTAGAAGGATGGATAGAGTGAATAAAATTATGAATACTCTTGTGGGTCAGTTAGATATTTTAGAGACAATGACTTCTTTAGATTTTTTAGAATTTAGGGATTATCTGTCTCCTGCTTCTGGATTTCAATCGCATCAATTTAGAAAAATAGAGGTAATGTTAGGGCTAAAAATAGAAAAGAGACATCAATTTGGAGGGTGCCCTTATCACTCTCAGTTTGAAGGGAAAAAGAAAGAAGAAATATTAAATCTTGAAGAGAATGAATCTTTATTTTCGTTATTAGAGAAATGGTTAGAGCGCATCCCGTTTTTAAGTATGGAAGGTTTTGATTTTACTAAAAAATATGAAGAAGCTGTAAGTCAAATGATGGAAAAAGAAATTGAAGGAATTAAATCAGCAAATTTAACAGAGGAAGATAGAACTCTTAGAATACGAATGATTGATGAAAATAGAAAGTATTTTGATCGAGTATTAAATGAAGAGGAGCATAATAAAGCCATCAAAGAAGGAGAGACAAAACTTTCTTATAAAGCAACAATGTCTGCCCTACTAATTAATTTATATAGAGACCAACCAATTTTACATTTACCATATCAATTCCTTAGAAGTTTAGTTGAGCTTGATCATAAAATTGCTACTTGGAGATTTAGACATGTCCAGATGGTAGAAAAAATGCTTGGACAAAAAATAGGCACAGGAGGCAGTTCTGGACAGGGGTATTTAAAGCAGACTGTAGACAAGCATAAGTTATTTACAGATTTGGCAAATATTGCAACACTTATGATATCTAGATCTTATTTGCCAGATCTGCCTAAAAAGATAAAAGATAAACTTTCATTTAACTATAATAATATATGAATTTAGACTTAAAAAATAAAAATGCCATTGTGTGTGGTAGCACTCAAGGAATTGGAGAGGCGTCTGCGATTGCATTAGCAAAATTGGGGGCAAATATTACTTTGATGGCTAGAAATGAGAGCAAGCTTTCTGATATGTTAAGTAAATTAGATAAATCAATAGGTCAGAAGCATAGCTTTGTCTGTGTAGATTTTTCCAATACAGATAAATTAAAAATAGCTGTAGCTTCATTACAGGGTAGCTATAATATTTTAATTAATAATACCGGAGGTCCAGCTGGAGGCCCAATTGTTGATGCGGATATTAATGCTTTTGAGAATGCATTTAAAATGCATTTGATTAATAATCAAATCTTAGTTCAGAAGGTTGTTGAAGGGATGAAGAAAGACTGTTTTGGTAGAATTATAAATATTATTTCTACATCAGTAAAAGCCCCAATCCCTGGATTAGGGGTTTCTAATACTATACGAGCAGCAGTCGCAAATTGGGCAAAAACTTTATCTATTGAATTAGGCTCTCATGGGATTACAGTTAATAATGTCTTACCTGGATTTACAAATACAAATAGATTAAAAAGTATCATTGCTAATAAAGCTGCAAAACAAGGAAAGAAAGAGCAAGAGATTGCAGCTGTTATGAGAGCTTCTGTTCCAGCAAATCGATTTGGAGAAGCTAGTGAAGTCGCAAACGCTATAGCTTTTTTATGCACTCCTGCAGCCTCATATATTAATGGAGTTAATATTCCGGTAGATGGAGGAAGGACACAGAGTTTATAATGGAAAAGATTTTAAATTATATAAATGGAGAATTAGTTGAGCCAACAAGTGGGAATTATTTAGACAATTATAATCCTTCTAATGGTCAGGTATATTCTTTAGTCCCTGACTCTGAAGAGTCAGATATAAATAATGCAGTTTTAGCAGCAAAAGAAGCATTTAATAGTTGGAGTAAAACTCCAAAACAAGAGCGTGCAAATATTTTAATGAAACTTGCAGATACTATTGAGAAATATTCATCAGAACTGATAAAAGCTGAAAGTAAAGATAATGGCAAGCCTGAAAATTTAGCTGCTCATGTTGATATACCACGGGCACCAGCTAATATAAGGTTTTTTGCAGGAGCTATTCTACATGACAGCTCTCAGATGCATGAAATGGATGGTGTAGCAATAAATTATACTCTTCGACAACCAGTTGGTGTAGCAGCCTGTATTTCTCCTTGGAATTTGCCACTTTATTTGCTCACTTGGAAGATTGCGCCAGCTTTAGCCTCTGGTAACACTGTAGTTGCAAAGCCTTCTGAGATCACTCCTATGACTGCCTTTATGTTAAGTAAAATCTGTATTGAGGCTGGCTTACCAAAGGGGATATTAAATATTGTACATGGCTTAGGAAGTAAAATAGGAGATCCGCTTACCACTCATATAGACACTCCAATTATTTCTTTTACTGGAGGGACAGTTACAGGAAAACATATCGCAAGAGTAACAGCTCCAATGTTTAAAAAAGTTTCGTTAGAATTAGGGGGTAAAAATCCAAACATTATTTTTGCTGATGCTGATTTTGATAAGGCAGTTAGTACCGCTGCACGTGCTGCTTTCACAAATCAAGGACAAATATGCTTGTGTGGATCTCGCCTTTTTATTCAAGAAGAGATCTACAAAAAATTCAAGATTGCATTAATAGAGAAAACTAAAAAATTAAAAGTAGGCGATCCAAAAGAGATAAGTTCAAATTTAGGAGCAATAGTTTCTAAAGAACATATGAATAAGATATTATCGAAGATTGAAGAGGCTAAGAAGCTAGGAGGCAAAATTCTTATTGGAGGAAAACGTGTAATTTTAGATGGAGAATTAAAAGATGGTTATTATATTGAACCCACAATAATTGAAGGGCTATCATCTGATTGTGATATTAATCAAACAGAGATATTTGGCCCAGTTGTTTCGCTAATTCCTTTTAAAACAGAGGCTGAAGTTATTGATATGGCAAATTCTACAAAGTACGGATTGTCGGCATCTATTTTTACAGAAAATATTAGTAAAGGGCATAGAGTGGCAGCAAATATTGATTCAGGAGTAGTATGGATAAACACATGGTTGCTTCGGGATTTAAGAATACCTTTTGGAGGCATGAAGCAGTCAGGTGTTGGTAGAGAAGGAGGCTTTAAATCGTTAGATTTTTTTACAGAGCCAAAGAATATTTGTGTTAAAATTTAAAAATGGACTTAGAATTACCAATAGAAATAAAGACAGTAGATGCCGAGATGATAAGACCTTTAAGGCATGCTGAATTAAGAAAGGGGCAAGATTTTTCTACAACATCTTATTTGAAGGATAATGAAGATAGCACCTTCCATATGGCTAGTATTTTAGCTGGAAATGTTGTGACATGCGCTACATTTTATCCAGAGCAATCTGCAAAATTAAATGCTGTAAATGCCTATAGGTTAAGAGGCATGGCAACTGATTCTAATTTGCAGAGAAAAGGCTATGCTAGAGATCTTATAAGGTCAGCATTTTTAGAACTTAAATCAATAGGAGCTGATTTTTTATGGTGCAATGCAAGATTAGCCGCATTGGATTTTTATAAGTCTGTAGGCTTTAAGACTAAGGGAGGATTGTTTAATATAGAGATAATAGGCCCTCATTATTATATGTATAAAGAAATTTAATTAGATGAACGGAGAGAAATTTAATTCTGATCGAGCCCCAGGTGCAGTAGGATTATATCCTCATGCCAGAAAGGTTGAGGGTATGTTATATTTATCTGGCGTTGGCCCTAGAAAAGCTGGAGAAACTGATATTCCAGGAGTAAAACTGAATTCAAAAGGAGAAATTGAAAGTTATAATATTGAAGAGCAATGTCATTCTGTTTTTAATAATATTAAATATATTCTAGAAGATGCTGGATCTTCTTGGGATAATATAGTAGATGTTCAGGTCTTTCTTACTAATATGAAAGATGACTTTAAAATATATAATAAAATATATGCTGAATATTTTAAAGATAATCAGCCTTGTAGAACAACAATTGAAATAAAGAGTTTGCCAACTCCA
>MDSW01216267.1_pt1 | contig 94452 bp, 86 predicted proteins | sample 811171 | NCBI WGS metagenome assembly MDSW01 (sample SAMN05326641, study PRJNA326480) | marine metagenome | isolation source: seawater | place: Atlantic Ocean: North West | collected 2012
GCATCACCATTTTTAATTGCAGTTATAATTTGTTGTTGAGCAGGCCATATTCTAAACCATACATTAAATGCCATTATTGTACCGAACATTGCCCCTATATGTATATTCACTGCTCTGTAACTATAGTTTGCACAACATATCATAGCATATTCAATACCAGCGATAAGTAAAAAACTTATAATTGTTACTAATCGAGTATTTTTAGCTAAAGCAGATTTATATAAAAAATCATAAACAAATACTGCTAGAAATGTTACTAGAATCATCATATGTGTCCACATATTTACCTCAGAGGACATCATTCCTTCAGATTCACCCATACCTAAGCTACCATTCCAGAAAATAACATATAATAGTATTATTCCTGTAAACCATGTCCATGCAGCACCCCATCTAAACCAATATAGTGCTCTAGGCATTAATTCAGGAACGACTTTCTTTTTTGTATCACCATCCATTGTAGCTGCAACGTGCCCATTGATAAAATTAAAAAAGTATAACAGACCAATCCACATAATACCAGCTATAATGTGTAGCCATTTAGCTACCGGATTTAACATATTTAGAAAATCCATTTTTCTTCCCCTTTTTTTGTTATTTAAAGATTCTTTGCATTATCTGATAAATAATTTGCAACTGAATCTGGCGATTCTTTCATGCCACTATCACCATCTTTCCAACCTGCTGGGCATACTTCACCATGTTTTTGATGATAAGATAATGCATCAACCATTCTTAACATTTCATCAATATTTCTACCTAATGGTAAATCATTTAATACAGCATGCCTAACTGTACCATCTTCATCGATTAAAAAAGATCCTCTTAAAGCTATAGCTCCACCAACTGTAGTTTCTATTTCATCATCATCAGTAATAACAGTAGCTGCTTTTGCACCAACTAATACATCGTAATTTCTTGCAATTGATTTATCTAAATCTTGTAGTAAAGGATATTTAACTTGACCGATACCACCTTTATCTACTGGTGTATTTTTCCAAGCAAGATGAGTCCATCTTGAATCAACTGAGCAACCTATTACTTGAACCCCTCTAGATTCAAATTCAGATAATCTCTTATCAAAAGCTATAAGCTCTGTTGGGCAAACAAATGTAAAATCTAAAGGATAAAAGAATAAAACTACTTTTTTACCTTTATAATCAGATAAACTAACTTCTTTTATAGAATTATCTCCCATTACTGCTAAAGTTTTAAATTCTGGTGCTTTTTTTGTTACTAACATACGTGAAACTCCCTCTAATTTATTTTTTAATTTAAAAGTTAATGATGTAATCTATTATTTAAGTTAGATAAAAGACAATGTTTATCTGTTTCTAGCAGCGAGTATTAATTCTTTTATTTTTTGATAATTACCTGAACATTCACCTAGTTCTGTTGGGTCTGGATTGTTATATGTTAAATTGATTCTTGCAAATTCAACTCCATATCTATCTAAAATAATAAAATCTCTTAAAGAAGTGTCCCATAAGTCCCAAACATCACTATTATCATCTCCAGAAAAACATAAACTATTATTTTCATTATTGCAATTTATGCCATCATCATAATCTTGAGCCCAAGGAAGAATACGAGGACCCTCATCACATGTTGAAGAAGTGCATTCGTCATCACATATCATGCAAGAAATGGAATCGTTTATATATTGATAACCATTTACACCCATCATTTTAACATCTGTAATTCCTTCATCAACTAATTCTTGATATAAATCATTAATGACACCGAACCGGGCCTTGCATGTGCTTCAACCTTGTTTTCCAAAGTAATAACATGAAACTTGTCCATTAAAATATGATGGTCCAATATCTAGATTATAAAGTTCAGAAGCTGGATTAATATCTCTAAGAGTAAAATTAGGGTTTTGTTCTTGAACTTGAATAATGTTATTAATCAACTGAACAATATCGGTAACATTAATATAACCATCTGAATTTAAATCAGCATAATCTAATTGTTCATCATCTAATAAGTTGTTTTCAATGATATGAGAAATAATAGCAATAATATCTGTAACATTAACTAGAAAATCAAAATTTACGTCCCCTTTTTGATAAGGGTTTTCATATATTTGCTCCGCAAAAACACCACTTGCACCCGTTTGGCCAATATTATTTATCCATCCTTCTTGATTGTTGTTTTGTGAATATGTATAAAGTGTTCCTGAAGAATATGACCAGAGAGCTTGAGTGTTTGCATCAGCAGCATCAATTCTAAGCCAATAAGGACTACTTGGATTTAAATATATACATAAGTCTGTTGTAAGAATCAAATTATATCCTGATAAATTAAATGGATCAAGAGAGTGATTCCATTGAGATAGTTCTGAAACTAATTCTCCTGGAGCTCCATTATTATCTTCTCTTATAGATACAATTAGATTTCCTTGTTGTGATTGTAGTGACATATAAAAAACAATTGCCTCTAAAACATAATCATTAGATAAAGTAAATCGAGTTGCCATCGATTGATTAATAGAGATTCCATGACCTTCATCAATAATTGGTGGAGAACCAGTATTGTAGATAGTGGTTCTATCTTGAGAAAAGATACTTAATTGAAGTAATATTAATATTATAGATAATTTCTTCACTATGGAATATATATATTTATTAAAATAAAAAACAATATACTTATTTATTTAATCTCAATATTATAAGGTACTAATAATTGAATATCATCATTCATTATAACAGGTATAATATTTAAAGCTTTAAGTTCATCTGATATTTGTTCAGGAAATAAGTTTTCTAAATCTATATTCGTAATATTAGATTTTTCTTCTTCATCACCCAAAAAACCGAAAAGATTAAATTCTTTTACCTCAGGATATTCAATAATCTCTACTTCACTATCACTTGTGATACCAATACTTTCTTTAGTTATATTGATAGCAACATGGAGACCTCCAATTTCATCAATCAATCCATTTTCTTTTGCTTCTTTTCCAGACCAAACTCTTCCAAGAGCAATTTCATCTAATTCATCGATATCATTAAGGTTGGCTCTTCCATCAATAACTTTTTGTTTAAAAGTATTATAAATATCAAGAATGCTTTCAATAACAATATCCTCTTCTTTACCACTATACAAACGAGAATTTGTTCCAAAATCTGCATTTTCACCACGTTTAATATTATCTGTGTAGATTCCAATTCTATTTAAAAGTTGAGAAAAATTAATTCTTAAGTAGACAACACCGATTGAACCGGTAACTGAAGTTTCATTTGCAACAATTTTATCAGCTTCACATGCTATATAATATCCACCAGATGCTGCAGTATCAGACATTGATACGATAAATGGTTTTTTATTTTTTTTATCTTCAGTTGTAGTTTTATAAATCTCTCTCCAAATCATATCAGATGCTAGAGCAGAACCACCGCCACTATCAATTCTTAGAACAATAGCATCTATGTCATCATTTTCTCTTGCTTCTTTTATAGCGTTTTTAATAGTTATATCACCCATTAATGTTGACCCAGAGGGACCAGGATTGCTTTCTCCGCTAATTATGCCACCAACAGCATAAATTACTGCAATAGTTGCTTTGTTATCTTTTTTCCAATCGTAAGAATAATTTTCATAATTAACATATTCTTCCCATTTTGTAATGTTTGTTTTATTTTGATTTAAATTATTAATGTATTTATCAAACTCATCTGGATACATTGTCCCAGTTATTAGATTTTTTTCTATTGCATTTTTTATAGTCATATATGGACCATCATCAATCATCATTTTTGTATTTTCTTCTGTCCAATTTTTAGCATTAGAAATATCATTAATATAAGTTTCATAAAAATCATCAAATAGCTTGCCATAATTTTCCTTGAATGCATTTGACATTGTTTCCCTTGTAAGATTTTCTCCTGCTGTTTTGAAATCACTTGTTTTTACAACTTCTGTAACTATTGAAAGTGTATCAAGAAGTTGCTTGACATAGTTTACTTCTAAATTAAATCCTTTGAGATCTAAACTACCCATATTGTGCGTATATATTTCATCTGCCATAGAAATTAAATAATAATCTGATCCAGATATTTCATTTTGAGAGTAAACAATGATTTTCTTACCACTTTGTTTTAATCCTAATAATGCGTTAAACATTTCTTTTCTTTTTCCAAACCCGGCTTTAACATTTCCTAAATTAATAATCAACCCATCTACTGAATCATCTTTTGTTATTTTATGTATGTTATCAATCCATCTCCTTAATTGAATCCCAACTGTATTTTGATTATCAACAAATGGTATATTTATTTCAAAAATAAAATCAAAAGGAGAGAGGGTTGGTTCTTCTTCAATGAAATAACCATCTAAATTCATTAATACATAATTTTCTTTTTTATTGTTTGAAAAATTTATATTGGTTTTAGCAGTTTGAGAGTATTCAAATAGAACAAGAGATGTTGAACTACTGTTTAATCCATAAAATGAATTAGATGGGTAGGTGTTTAGTTGCGCTCCTTGATTACCAATGTTAAAAGATAAGTTTATTCCATAATTATCATCATAAGTAAAATATGATAAATCAATGCCAGGAGTAATAGATAGATTTATAGAGTATTGTTCTTGAAAAGTTCCATCAATCATATTATTAGTTTTATCGTAACCTATAGTAAAATTAGAGCTTCTTAAATAAGAATTTGAATTATTAAATATTTTCTTTATTTCAAATGGCTTAATTGCAAATCCATATCGTTCATATTTATAATCTTGGTTACTATGGTTATCATATGTTGTTGATGCCAAAGATAAAAAATCAAAAGGTCTATAAAGTATTCCAAGTGAGTAATCCTTTTTTTTATTTAGTTTAAAACCGGTATATAGATTATTTGATACCTCACTTCCATGTCCAATAGAATAATTATATGAAGAATTATCATAATATAATTCATAACCAAATCCAGAATTGCTTCTACCTGTAATTCCAATATAATAGTTATCTTCCTCAAGTCCTTTGAAAACAAGTGCGTTTTGGTTTCCTCTATTAAATCCTAGTCCAGCTGGGTTTAAATTTAATGCATCTAAATTATCTGATGTGGTTATTGATGTTCCACTCCAAATATAGGTGTTTTGATTCTGTGATAATAAAAAGGAAAATAAAAAGAATAAAATTATTGATGTTTTTTTCATAAGAAATACCTTTAATTTAAGTAGTGTAATTTAGTATAAATTGTTAATAATTAATAAATAATAAAGAAATTAATATAATGGATAAAGTTTGTATTTTAGGAACAGGAAAGCAAGGAACTGCAGCTGCGTATGATCTTTTGTTATATGCTAAGCCAAAAAAAATGATTTTATTGGATTCAATTGAAATTTCATTGAAAAGCTGTTTAAGTAAAATAGAATCAGTTAAATCTACTAAGACAGAAATTATTTTACAAAAAATAGATTTAAATAATAAAAATGAATTAATTAGTATTTTAAAGAATTATGATATTATGCTAAGTGCTGTTCCGTATCCTTTTAATCCTATGTTAACAGAAGTTGCAATTGAATCAAATATTTCAATGGTTGACTTAGGAGGTCATACTCAAAATGTAGTTAAACAATTATCTTATCATAATGTAGCTAAAGAAAAAAATATTTCAATAGTTCCTGATTGCGGAATGGGACCTGGTATGAATATTACGATGGCACTTCTTGCTATGGAACAATTTGATAAGCCAGAAGAAATTCTAATATGGGATGGAGGATTACCGCAGAATCCTAAACCACCTTGGAATTATTCACTATTTTTTAATATTCAAGGTTTAACAAATGAATATGATGGAAATGCATCCTTTATTAGAAATGGAAAGATTGAAGAAGTTGAGTGTTTTGAAGATATCGAGGAATTAGAATTTGATGATATAGGAGTTTTAGAAGCTGCTGTTACTTCAGGAGGTTTATCAACAATGCCTTGGACATTTGAAGGTAAATTGAAAAGATTAGAAAATAAAACATTGAGATATAAAGGCCATTGGGAGCAAATGAAATCATTTAGAGAGTTGGGTTTATTTAGCGAAGAAAAAATTAATTTCAAAAATTCAAACTTTTCACCTAGAGAGTTTTATCATTCATTATTAGAGCCTAAGCTTGGCTATGATGATAGATTAGACATTTGTTTAATGAGAGTTGATGGTTATGGGCTGAAAAATAATAAAAAAGAAACTGTTCGTTATGAAGTTATTGAAAAATATGATGATAAGACAAAGTTTATGGCAATGGAAAAATGGACAGGTTGGCATGCTTCAATTGTTATGCAAAAAATAATGGACGGAACAATTAGACCTGGTGCTTATGCAATAGAAAAAGCATTGTCAGGGCATGATTTTTATAATGAGATAATTAAGAGAGATTATAATATTAAATTATCAAAAATTAATTAGTTTCTTTGAATTTCTTTTCAACTTTAATTGCATTTTTTAATACTGTATCCCATGATTCAGTATACTCTATAGGGTCTTTTAACCCAAGCTTATTAAAAGCAAGTATTCTCTCGATATCTGATCCGGATTTACCTGATGATATTCCATTTTTATTAGGATTGTAGCTTGTAATAGTATTTTTAAAAATTGTAGTAAAGTTTATATTTAATTTTTGACATGACTTTTCAGCATCTAATAATATTTGAGATTTATCTAATTGTAAATAGGGAAGTATTAATTCTACTTTATCACTATCCCAATTCCCCTCAGTAAATGAATCAAAAAGCTTTTTATAAAATTCTTCTCTGCAGTCGGGGTAAATGGCATGGTCTCCTGAATGAACACCAAGTGAAATTACAATCTTCTTATTAAGCTGTTTCGATAAAGTAATTGCATATCCATATAAAATAGATGAAAAAATTGCATTTCTATTTGGTACGAATGTTGACTTCATATTTTCTTCTTCATAGTGACCTTCAGGAATATCTATATCACTTGATGTTATTGATGATGAAAGCAATTTAACGCAATCTGAGAGGTCAATAATTTTATGATTTATATTATAATTTTTAGATTGTAGATATTGAATATTTTTTTTTGCTTTTTGAATTTCAATTTTATGCTTTTGTCCATAATCATATGAAATAGCAAAAATCTTATAATTTTTTTTTAGTAATTTTAAAAGTAATGATGTGGAATCCATTCCTCCGCTTAGACATAATGCTGCAACTTTATCCACCTTTGTATGTGATTCCTGTTCCATGATCTTCAGATAATTTCACTTTATTTAGTCCGGGTAATTCATTTTCAAGTTTTTCCCATATCCATTTACAAAGATGTTCACTTGTAGGATTAGTTAAATTATTTAAATCATTAAGTACTTTATGATCAATTAAATCTATAATACAATTTTTAACAATTTTATCAATATCATAAAAATCAATAACAAATCCACTGTTATTAATTTCACCTTTTACATAAACTGTTAAATTAAATGTATGACCATGCATTTGTTTGCATATGTGATCGTCTGATAATTTTGGAAGATGTCTAGCTGCATGGAATCTAAATGTTCTATATACAATCATTATTTTTTATTCTTCTTTCTAATTGTTTTTTCAATTAATGACCACATTGCTTTTGGTATTTTATCAAGGAATGAAAATTGTCCTGCATTATAAGTCCATTCACCTCCATCAAGTGTTACTATTTCACCTGTCATATAAGCAGAATAGTCAGATAATAAGTATCCAGCTAAATTAGATAATTCTTGGTGTTCTCCCATTCTTTTTAAAGGTATTCTTTTTGTCATATTTATGAACTTTGAGAACCCTGGAGGAACGAGTCTGTCCCAAGCACCTTTTGTAGGGAATGGTCCTGGAGCAATTGCATTACATCTTATATTATACTTCGCCCATTCTGCAGCTATTGATCTTGTCATGGATGAAATACCACCTTTTGCACATGCTGAAGGAATAACATATCCAGACCCTGTAAAGGCATAAGTCGTTGTTATATTCAATATAGTTCCTGGAATTTTATTTTTTATCCATTTTTGACCTAATAGGAGTGTGTAATATGTAGATCCTTTTAGTACAATATCTATAATTGCATCAAAAGCACCTGGTGTAAGTCTCTCTGTAGGGCTAATAAAATTTCCTGCTGCATTATTAATTAAGCAATTAATTGATTTGAAATGTTTAAAACCAGTTTCAATAACATTTTTAACATCATCATGGTTTCTAACATCTCCAGAAATTGCTAAAGTACTATCTTTAGAAATTTGATTAAATTCTTTAGCAGTTTTATCAATTACATCTTGTTTTCTACTTGTTATAATGATCTTAGCTCCAAGCTTAACTAGATATTCTCCTATTGATTTTCCAAGCCCAGTTCCACCACCAGTAATTAACACTACTTTATTTTTAAAAGTATCTTTTGGTAACATTCCTTTATTATACATATTGTTATATTACTCCTTTTATTACTTGTTTAATAATAATAATAATAAATAGATTCAACACTTAAAATTATTAAATTTATACAATATAAATCTGGAGTTTATTTAGAATGAGTCAAAAATTATTATTAGAAGTAAAAAATATATCAATTGATAAAGTAAATACAAGCTTATTTGTTTCTTCTGTTTTTAAAAATGAAAAAGTTAATAAATCATTTCACAGTCTTTTTGGTAAAACAATAGATAGTGCGATAAAAACTGATTCTTTTAAAGGAGATTTAGGTAAAAAAATTGAATTGTATTCTGATGGAAAAGTAAGCAAAATTTCAGTCTATGGTTTAGGTGTGAAAAATAAGTTTGATTCAGATAAATTGAGATCTCTGGCTGCTAATATTGTTAGAAATATCGAAATTAATAAAGTATCTTCAGTTTGTATTGATTCTAATTCTTTTGGATTGGATGATTCAGATAATGCACAAGCATTCTCTGAAGGTTTGCTGTTAGGTCAATATAAATTTTTAGATTATAAATCAAAACAAGATAAATCTAATCTTAAAAAAGTAATATTCATTGGTAATGCAAACTTAAATAGTTTGAATAAAGGACTTGTTATTGGCGAATCAGTTAATTATGCAAGAGACTTAGGCAATCATCCTGCAAATATATTAACTCCTACTTATCTAGCAAATGAGGCTAAAGAAATTTCAAAAACTAAAAATTTTAAAATTAAAATCATTGATGTTAAAGAATTTCAAAAATTAGGTTTAGGCTCTTTTTATAGTGTTGCTAGAGGCGCAAAAGAGCCAGCAAAATTTATCATTGTTGAATATTCAGGAGGTAAAAAAGGAGATAAGCCATTTGGTTTAATTGGTAAGGGTTTAACTTTTGATACAGGAGGGATATCATTAAAACCACCAGCAAGAATGGATGAAATGAAATTTGATATGTGTGGAGGCGCAACTGTTTTTGGTTTAATGAAAGCTGTTGCAGCCCTACAGCCTAAATTAAATATAGTATTTGCTGTTGGTGCAAGTGAAAATATGCCAGGATCGGATGCTTCAAGACCAGGTGATATTGTTAAAGCATATAATGGAAAAACTATTGAAATATTAAATACTGATGCTGAGGGACGTTTAGTTTTAGCTGATGTGTTATCATATATAAACGAAAAATATAAACCAAGCGCAATGGTTGACTTTGCTACACTTACTGGAGCAGTTTTAGTTGCTTTAGGTAATAGAGCAACAGGATTAATGGGTAATAATGAAGATTTAATTAATCAAATTAAAGAATCTGGTACTGCTACAAATGAAAAGGTATGGCAGCTTCCTTTGTGGCCTGAATATTCTAAAGATATTAAAGGTAAATATGCTGATATTCAAAATATTGGTAAAGCTGGAGCTGGTACAATTACAGCAGGTGCTTTTTTAAAAGAGTTTGTTGGTGATACGCCATGGTGCCATTTAGATATTGCAGGTACAGCTTGGGGACCAAAAGAACCTAGTTATCAACCAAAAGTTGGTGCAACAGGTGTAGCTGTAAGGTTAATCTATGATTTGATTGAAAAGAAGTCCTAAATATATATGGCGATGTAGCTCAGTTGGTTAGAGCACCGGAATCATAATCCGGGTGTCCGGGGTTCGAGTCCCTGCGTCGCCACATTTTTAATAAAATGTTTAAAATCTTACTTCTATATTTATATCTTATCTTAATATCTTGTAGTGCTAGAAATCATGAGATAACTTACCATGATAATGGAACTATTAAATATGATGTAGTTTATAAAGATAATAAATTAGATGGGATTGCCAAAACCTACGATAATACTGGAAATTTAATAAATCAATCTAATTATGTTAATAATCAATTACATGGTCAGTGGATTGACTATTATAAAAATGGTAATATTCAACATATAATTCATTATAATTATAATTTAAAAGATGGAAAAGAAATTTGGTATTATGAATCAGGTAATATTAAATCTGAGATAATTTATAAAAATGATAAAGTTGTTTCTGATATAATACGTTGGGATCAAGAAGGTCGGATTATTGCTGATTAAAAATGAAAAGTTGTAATGATTAGATTGAATGAATTTCGTCTAATAGTTTTTTAAACCAATCTACATTAGTATTAAATGGTTTTCCACCTTTAATTCTGTCAAATTTTATGCAACTTAGTTTTTCATTATTATCATCAATCCCAATAACTCCAGAATCTGATTTTATTGCGCATTTAACTCCTAGTTCAGCATGCGTATTTATTAATTCTAAATCTTCTTTATTTGGATGAGCTGATCTAGAAAAATATCCACTTTTTTGAACTAAAACCTTATCGCAATTCAATTTTTTTTTGAAATAATTGGAATACCAAATACCAGGATTTATTTCATCTAATCTAACATGACCAAATGCATCTCTATTTATGTTTTCACCATTCTGTTCTTTTTCTTTGACAATATTATCAATTCCTGCACCTTCACTTAAAAAAATATTAACACAATCATATTTATCCATTATTTGATTTAATCTATCAGATTCTAAATCAAGATTGAATTCTTTTTCTGGAATGTATACTGCATGAATTGCCCATCTATTTTTATCTAATCCAATATCTTTAATAAATGATTTATTATTTAAATTTTTTGTATATAGATATGCACTATATGCCGTAAGCCAACCACAGTGTCTTCCCATTACCTCGTGAATAATAAGTTGTCTTGAGCTTGTTGTATTTTCATTAACAATATTTTTAAAAAATATGCTTGTATGTTCAGCTGCTGTATAGGCTCCTAGAGTCTGTTTGAGAGGTATGATATCATTATCTATAGTTTTAGGTAACCCTACAACAGTTAATTTGTAATTATGCTTATTTAAATACTCTACTAAATCTGCAGCAGTTGTATTAGTATCATCACCACCAATAGTATGAAGAACATCTATTTTGTCTTTTACTAATTGTCTTGCAGCTACTTCCAATGGTATTTCGTTAGATTTTATATAATTGTTTTTTATACAATCTTCAATATTTGAAAGTTTTACACGACTGTTACCAATAAAAGATCCTCCAAATGAGTAAATATCCTTTTCATACTCATGTAGGTATTTTGGTATGTTTATAGAGTTACCTTTTAGTAACCCTTTATAACCATTTAAATAGCCAATGAATTGAACACTTACATTGGTATTATTATAAAATTTTATTAAGCTTACGATAGATGCAGAAAGGCAAGGTGCAATTCCTCCAGCTGTTAAAAATGCAACTTTCATTATTTTATATAGTTAGTATGTGTAAATTTAAGCATTAGAATTTTTAATTTTTTTTTAAATAAGCAGCCAAATTTATGGATAATAATAACAATAATAAAATAGATATTGATAAAGATGAAATAAGAGATTGGATTGATTCTTTAAAAAGCCTCGTACAATCAAGAGGGAAAAATGTTGCTAAGCATATTATTAATAAAGTCATAGATGAAACGAAAAATATTGGTTTAGATATTCAAAATACCTTAATTACAGATTATAAAAATACTATCTCTTTATCAAACCAAGTTGCATATAAAGGTGATAGAGAAATAGAAAGAAAAATTAAATCTATTATAAGATGGAATGCTATGGCAATGGTTGTAAGAGCTAATAGAGAAAATCAAGGAATTGGTGGCCATATATCTTCTTTTGCATCATCTGCTAGTTTATATGAGGTAGGATTTAATCATTTTTTTAAAGGTCCAAACAATAAAAATGGAGTAGATATTATATATTTTCAAGGACATGTTTCTCCAGGTATTTACTCTAGATCTTATTTAGAAGGGAGATTTACAGAAAAACATTTAAGTAATTTCAGAAGAGATTTAAATGGTGGATTAACATCTTATCCACATCCATGGCTAATGCCGGATTATTGGCAATTTGCTACCGTCTCAATGGGACTTGCATCAATTCAAGCAATCTATCAAGCAAGATTTATGCATTATTTAAATGATAGAAAATTAATAAAAAATAATAATACTAAAATATGGGCGTTTTTAGGCGATGGTGAAATGGATGAACCAGAATCACTTGGTGCAATAACCTTAGCATCTAGAGAAAAGTTGAATAATCTTATATTTGTTATAAATTGCAATTTACAAAGGCTAGATGGTCCAGTCAGAGGTAATGGAAAAATAATTCAAGAATTAGAAGGAGCATTTCGTGGAGCTGGTTGGAATGTTATAAAACTAATTTGGGGATCTCAATGGGATAATTTATTTGAAAAAGATAAAAATAATATATTAATAGAGCATTTAAATAAAATGACAGATGGTGAACTATTAAAATATATAGTTGAAGGAGGAAAATATTTTAGGGAAAATTTTTGGAATAAAAATAAAGAATTAAGCCAAATTGTTGAAGATTTATCAGATGAAGAGTTAGAAAATTTAAAATTTGGTGGTCATGATCCTGCTAAGATTTATACGGCATATTATAATGCTGTTAATCAAAAAGATAAACCAACTGTTATTTTGGCACAGACGATAAAAGGGTATGGATTAGGAGAAGCGGGAGAAGGAAGAAATATTACTCATCAGCAGAAAAAATTAAATGAAGAGGAATTATTAAAATTTAGAACTCATTTTGATATACCTCTAAGTGATAAGGAATGTGGTGATGCACCGTTTTATAAACCCCATCAAGAAAGTGAAGAAATTAAATATTTATTAGAGAAAAGAAATGATTTAGGAGGTTTTTTACCATTTAGATCTAATAATTGCAAGCCTTTAAAAACTCCTGAACTTGATAGTTTTCAAGAATTGCTTGATGGTTCAAATGATAGAGAAATGTCAACTACTATGGCTTTTGTAAGACTTCTAACTATATTATGTGATGACGCTATTATTGGCAATAACATCGTTCCAATTATTCCCGATGAGGCAAGAACATTTGGTATCGATCCATTATTTAGAAAAATTGGTATTTATTCGCATCAAGGGCAACTCTATGATCCAGTTGATTCAGATCAGTTTTTATATTATAAAGAAGCTCAAGATGGACAAATACTTGAAGAAGGAATTAGTGAAGCTGGCTCTTTGTCTTCTTTTATTGCAGCAGGTACTGCATATTCAAACTATAACGTAAATATGATTCCGTTTTTTATTTATTATTCTATGTTTGGTTTCCAAAGAGTAGGAGATTTAATATGGGCTGCTTCTGATATGAGAACTAAAGGATTTTTAATTGGAGGCACAGCAGGTAAGACAACATTAGCTGGAGAGGGACTGCAGCATCAAGATGGTCATAGCCATTTATTTTCTTCTACAGTACCAAATTTAAAATCATATGACCCTGCATTTTCTTATGAAATCGCAATTATAATTCAGTATGGTTTGAAAGATATGTATGAATGGCAAAACAATGTCTTTTATTATCTCACTATTGAGAATGAAAATTATATACATCCACCCTTACCAAGTTATGATATTGTTGATGGTGTAATAAAGGGGATGTATTGTCTTGAAGACAATAAAAAAAGTAAAAATATTAAAGTTCAATTACTGGGAAGTGGTCCAATGCTAAATGAAGTATATAAAGCTTCAGAAATATTAAAAGATGATTGGAATATTGATAGTTCTATTTGGTCAGTTACAAGTTACTCAGAATTGCACAAAGAAGCAGAAGATATATATAGATGGAATAATTTGCACCCTAATAGTCCATCTAAAAAGTCTTATTTAGAAAAATGTTTAGAAGCTAATAATGGACCAATTGTTGCTGTAAGTGATTATGTTAAACTTGTAGCTGAACAAATTGCTCCTTATATTGATTGTCCTTTTATTTCATTAGGAACAGATGGGTTTGGAAGAAGTGAAACAAGGGAAAAATTAAGAGATTTTTTTGAAGTAAATAAATATTATATTGTTCTTTCAACAATAAATCTTTTATATAAAAATGGAATCTTAAGAAAAGACTCTTTAAATAAAGCTATAAAAAAATATAAAATTGATATTAATAAACCAAATCCAAAATCTATTTAAATATTAATTAATAAAATAGTTAATATTATATGTTAAATTTTTAAGAATATTATGAATTTCAATCTACCAGATATAGGCGAAGGAATAAAGGATGTAACAGTTACTGATATTCTAGTTAAAGAAAATCAAGAATTAAATAAAAATGATAATATTATTATTGTAGAATCTGAAAAGACTTCGATGGAAATCCCTATTGATACTTCAGGAAAAGTAAAAAAAATACATATTAATATTGGAAGTAAAATTTCACCAGGAAATTTGATTTTATCATTATATTCTAGTAATCTAGATACTATTCCTAATGAAGAGATAAATAACCCTAAAAAAGAAAAAAATGATTTTGATGACAATAAGATTCAAGAAGATATAATCGAATCTAATCAAAAAATTGAAAAGAGTAATAATCTAAAAAATACAAATATTGTTTATGCAAGTCCATCAGTTAGAAAATTAGCGAGAGAATTAAATTGTAATTTAAATGAAATTAAAGGTACAGGGAAAAACGGAAGAATTACTTTAGAGGATGTTAAAAATAATAAAAATAATTTATCTGATATTACTCTTGATTTTGATAATAAAATAGAAAATTTGGATGGAATTTATAATTCTTGTTCTAAATGGGGTTTATGTGAAAAAATAAGATTAAATAACATTAAAATAACAACAGGTAAAAGACTTCATCAATCGTGGTCATCTATTCCTCATGTAACACAATTTGATGAATGTGATATAACTGAATTAGATAAAATTAGAAATATTATTAAAAATAAAGATAAGGACTCAAAAGTATCATTTATTTCGTTTTTTGTTAAGGCTGCTGCTATTGGATTAAGAGATTTACCTCTATTTAATACATCTTTAAGTGAGACAAAAGATTATATGATTCAAAAAAATTATTATAATATTGGAGTAGCAGTAGATACTGATAGAGGATTAGTTGTTCCTGTTATAAAAAATGTAGATAAGAAAAGTATTAAACAAATTAATACAGAATTATTAATTTTAATAAATAAAGCAAAAAATAAACGATTAACTATTGATGATATGTCTGGTGGTTGTTTTACTATTACAAGTCTTGGAGGTATTGGAGGGAAATTCTTTACTCCAATTATCAATCCTCCAGAAGTTGCAATTTTAGGCATTTCAAAAATGGATATTAAGCCTGTATTTATAAAAAATAAATTTAAAGCACGAAAGATACTTCCTATATCTTTATCCTATGATCATAGGATAATAGATGGTGCAGCAGCAGCAACGTTTACTAATCTTTTTTCTAAATTAATATCATCACCAAAACTATTGAATGGATAATAAACTAAATACAGAGTTAGTAGTTATTGGTTCAGGGCCTGGTGGATATACAGCAGCTTTTAGAGCAGCAGATTTAGGTATAAGTGTAACTTTGATAGATAAGAGTAGTTCTCTTGGTGGTGTATGCTTAAATAGAGGTTGTATACCCTCAAAGTCATTATTGCATATAAGTAAAATTATAAATGAAGCAAAATCTTCTGCAGATATTGGATTAAGTTTTAACAATCCTAAAATTAATATAGATAAAATTCATAAATGGAAAAATCAAATTATTAGTAATTTAAATAATGGTATAGATTCTTTAGCAAAATCACGTAAGATTAATGTTATTAATGGTACTGCAAAATTTTTATCAGCTAATGAACTTTCTATTGTTGATAATCAGCAAAAGAATATTTTCTTAACATTTGATAATTGTATAATAGCAACAGGTTCAAAATCTACGGTTATTCCAACTTTAAATAAAAAACATCCATCGATTTTATATTCAAAGGATGCTTTGAATTTTAAAAAAGTACCTAATAAATTATTAGTTATAGGAGGAGGATATATTGGTCTTGAACTTGCAACTGTATTTAATAGTTTAGGCTCTAAAGTTACAATTGCAGAATTTCTTCCTTCGTTATTATCTATGGTAGATGAAGATTTGATGAAACCATTGGTTGATAAATTTAATAATAGCTGTGAAAATATTTATTTATCTACTGAGGTTACTAGTCTAGTACCACAAAGTGATAATTCGGTTGTAGTTTCTTTTAAACAAAAGAATAAAGAATTTAAAGATGTTTATGATAATGTTCTAATATGTGCTGGAAGGACTCCAAATACAGAAAAATTAAATTTAGGTAAAGCAGGTATTCAATTAGATTTAAAAGGATTTATTCCAGTTAATCAGCAAAGAAGAACATTGATACCAAATATATATGCAATTGGAGATGTTACAGGAAATCCTATGCTTGCTCACAAAGCTTCTCATGAAGGAAAAGTTGCAGCTGAAGTAATTGCTGGGAAAAATAGTATTTACGATCCTATAGCTATCCCTTCTGTGATTTATACAAGCCCTGAAATTGCATGGGCAGGCTTAACAGAGAAAGAATTGAATGAACAATCTATTAAGTATAATAAAGGGGAATTTCCTTGGACAGCAAATGGTAGAGCTATGACAATGAATGCAACTATAGGTAAAACAAAGATTCTTACAAATTCAGATAATACTCAAATATTAGGTATTGGAATTGTTGGTGACAATGCTGGAGATTTAATAAGCGAAGCAATGTTAGCTTTAGAAATGAATGCTATTCCTGAAGATATTGGAATGACTATTCATCCTCACCCAACATTATCAGAAACTATAGCAAATACTTCAGAAATTTTAACAGGTTCAATAACTGAATTATATATTCCAAAAAAATAATTTAACACTCAATAACATTAACAGCCAATCCACCTTTTGAAGTTTCTTTATATATCTCTTGCATATCTTTACCAGTATCCATCATTGTCTTTATTACTTGGTCAAGCTTGATTTTATTATTACCCTTTGTTAGCATAGATAATCTTGCTGCGTTAATTGATTTTACAGCTCCTATTGCATTTCTTTCAATACATGGAATTTGTACTAATCCTTTAACTGGATCACATGTTAGTCCTAGATTATGTTCCATACCAATTTCAGCTGCTGCTTCTATTTCTTTATTATTACCACCTAAAGCGCTTACTAGTCCTCCTGCTGCCATAGAACAGGCTACACCTACTTCACCTTGGCATCCAACCTCAGAGCCAGATATTGATGCATTTTTTTTATATAGAATACCTATTGTTCCTGCTGTAAGAATAAAGCGTATAATTCCTTCATTAGTTGGTTTTTTAGTAAATTCAAGATAATATTTAATTACTGATGGAATAATGCCAGCTGCTCCATTTGTTGGAGCTGTTACTACTTTCCCTCCAGAGGCATTTTCTTCATTAACTGCCATAGCATAGACATTTACAAAATCCATAGCTTTTAAAGGATCAATCTTTCTGCTTTTTGTAAGTTTTTTATATATTGAAGGTGCTTTTCTTCTTACATTTAACCCTCCTTCAAGAATACCATCATTTTTTAAACCGTTTTTTATACATTCATCCATTGTATCCCAAATATTTAAAATTTTTTCTTTTAATTTAATTTTTGAAACATTGATTAATTCATTTTTCATTGTTATTTCATGAATATTCATATTGTTTTTTTTACAAATTGATATAAGATTATCACAGCTATCAAATTCATATGGGGAATTATTAGTTTTTATAAATGTATTTCTTTCTCCTTTTATTTTAATAAAACCACCTCCAATAGAATAGTATGTTTTTTTAATGATATTTTTATTATTTAAATATCCAATTATCTCAAATGTATTACTGTGCTTTTTTGGTATATTTTTTGTATCAAAAATTATATTTTCTTTTTGATAAAAAGGAATTGTGCTATTTAATGATATTTTAATAGAGTTAGTTGTTTTTACTTTTAAAATAATTTCTTTAATATCTTTTGAAGTTATATTTTCAGGATTATATCCAGATAAGCCTAATATTATTCCTTTATCTGTTCCATGAGCTTTACCTGTGAAAGCTAAAGATCCAAATAACTTTACATCAATGCGATTGACATCTGAATCTATAGATTTTTTCTTTAAGTAATCTCTGAAATGTTTTCCAGCTATCATTGGACCCATAGTATGAGAGCTTGAAGGGCCTAGGCTTACTTTGAAAATATCAAATATGCTATACATTAATATTAGTTAATTGGTTTTTGGTTTAGGTAGTTATCTAAAACTATTTCATATGGTGTCATGCCATATTGAGGATTTTGCTCTTTAAATCTATTTGTTGTAAAATTAGATAGTAGTTGTTGTATTCCAGTAGATACAGAACCATATTTTTCTATATTCTCTTTCTTTTTATTTTTTTTCTCTTTTTCAATAGGTTTCCTAGATTTTTCTGCTAAACTGACTAAGATTTCATAAGATAATATTTCTTTTTCATCTCCAATTTTATTTTTTATTTTTTTAAATTCTTTTCCAGGAAGAGTTTTTGGTTTATTGGGTGATATTGTTTTTTGTATTTTATCTATTACCAACCCAATTAAACCGAATGATAGTCCTAAATATCCTAATGCTTCAACTTGTACATTATAGTCCTTGTTTGTTATTCCAATTAATCCTAATCCAATTGAAGCATAACTAATATATTTTAAACCATTTTTATGTGATTCTTCACTTTCGATAGCAAGTTTTTCAAGATATTTTGACGGAGGGATATTTTTTTGCCATATTTCTTGAGAAAATAAAAATGAAAATAAAAAAACAATTAGATAAATTATTTTATTCATTTAAAAATATTTGTATTTGTTTTATTCTTCTTGAAGAAGATTTTTTAATAATAACTTGTCCGATATCTAGAAATAAATGCTCATTTTCATGAGGAATTCTTCCGATTTTATTAATTATATATCCACCTAATGTTTCATAATCTCCTTCAGAAATAATATTACCAAATTTGTTATTAAATGCACTGCACTCAACTTTTGCATTTACAGATATTGAGCCATCATTATTTTTATTCATTTCAATTTCATCATAATCAAATTCATCTTCAAAATCTCCAAAGAGCTCTTCGAAAATATCTTCTATAGTGACTAATCCTGCTGTTCCACCATGTTCATCAATAACTATTGCTATTGATAAGTTTTTTTGTTTTAATTCTTCCATTAAATCGTTTACAGGTTTTGAAAATGGAACAATTAAAGTATCTTTCATAATTTCAGATAGATCTTTCGGTTTAGAATAAAGATCATATAAGTAAATCATTCCTGTTATGTTATCAATATTTTCTTTATAAACAGGAAGTTTCGAATGACCTGAGTCGATAAATACATGAGCAATTTCATCTAGGCTCAATTGGTCTGATATTGCAGATATATCAATTCTTGGAGTCATTATTTCTGATACATTTTTAGTGCTATATTCAAAAATATTAGATATAATTTCTTTTTCACCAGATTCTATTGAAGTATCATCATCTGCTTGTTCATATACATTTTGAACTTCTTGTCTTTTTATATTCTTCTTTTCACTTTTAATGTTTAGATAGATTTCTTTATTGAAGATATTAAATTTATTAAAAATCAATACAATTGGATAAAATAAATAATAAAACAAAATCATTATAGGAGATAATATCATTAGCATAATGTTTGCATACTCTCTTATGATTGTTTTTGGAATAATTTCACCAAATAATAGTATAATTATAGATATGGGAATAAACGTAAGAGAAGATGAAACAATATTATTGTTAATTAGATAAACAGTAAAAAAGGATGAACAAAGAATATTTGATAAAGTAGTACCAATTAATGTAACTATTAAATATTTAGATTTATTTTCTAAAATATTTTTGGTTATTGAACCTAATTTATATTTTTGTTTTATCCAAACATCTATCTGAAGTTTATTTGCAGTTATTAGTGCAATTTCTAAACTTGAAAATATAATGGATAAAATTAGTCCGATAATTGTTAAGTTTAACTCAAGCATCATTAGAAAATTTAAAGTATTTTAACAATTTCTAAAAGGAATATGACAAAAATTACAGAAACTAAGAATCCACAATCAAATAACTTAGATAATATGTCTATTTCTAAAATTATTGAATTGATGAATATGGAAGACAAAGAAATTCCAAAAATCATTGGACAAAATTTAGAATTGATTGAAAAGGTTATTAAAAATGTCATTAATTCTTTTGAATCTAATGGTAGACTATTTTATATAGGATGTGGAACTAGTGGAAGATTAGGAGTTTTAGATGCTTCTGAATGTCCTCCTACCTTTAAAACAGACCCATCTCTTGTTCAGGGTATTATAGCTGGAGGTTATGGTGCTTTGTCTAAATCTATTGAAGGTGCAGAAGATTCCTTCGATGATGGAGAAGAAGTAATAATAGAGGAAAAAATCAAACAATCTGATGTAATTATTGGAATTTCAGCAAGTGGATCTGCTAAATTTGTTTTAGGAGCTTTATCAAAAGCTTTTGAATTGGGAGCATATACTTGCTTAATTACTTTTAACAGCTTTAATGAAGATGATTCTTATATAAAAGATATTATTTCTTATAATTTAGGTCCTGAAATAATTTCTGGTTCAACAAGAATGAAAGCTGGAACAGCAACTAAAATGATTTTAAATATGATTTCAACAACCGCTATGATTAAGTCAAACAAAGTTTATAAAAATTATATGGTTGATTTGAAAGTAAGTAATGAAAAATTAAAAGATAGAGCTATAAATATAATATCAGATATTACAAAACTAGATATTATAAAATCTTCTTCTTTATTAAAGTTAGCAAAAAATGATGTTAAAGTTGCTTTAGTAATGAATCACACTAATTTATCTTATGATTCATCTTTTGAATTGCTAGAAAAAAATAAAGGTAAATTAAGAAATATTTTAAAATGAAAGTTATAGGCTTGATGTCAGGAACATCTATGGATGGTTTAGATTGTTGTTATGCTGATATTTCTATAAATAAAAATTATGATTTTAAATATAAAATAATTGATTTTAAAACAGTCAAATTCAAGGAAAAATTACGTGATCTTATTAAAAAGTCAATTGGTTCAAATGATGAACCATTACTAAATGATTGTAGTAGTGAATTAGGCTATGCTTTTTTGGAAATTGTAAAATCATTTATAAAAAGTAATGAATTTGATTTAATATCTATGCATGGTCAAACAGTAAGACATTTAAGTAAAATTGAATCAGTGCAGATAGGAACCCCTAAAAATTTATATGAATATTATAAAAAACCGATTATATATAATTTTAGAGAAAAAGATATTATGCTTGGAGGTAATGGTGCTCCTTTAGCACCTTATTTAGATTGGCTTTTATATAAAAATTCTAAAAAAAATATAATTACTCTTAATATAGGTGGTATTTCTAATGTAACATTGCTTCAGAAAGATTCTAAGAGAGATGATGTATTGGGTTTTGATACAGGCCCAGGAATGTGCTTAATAGATTCGTATGTAAATTTAATTTGGAATAAAAATTACGATTTAGATGGAAAATTAGCAAACAGAGGTAGTATTGATTTTATTATGTTAGATTATTTAATGAAAGATCAATATATTAATAAATCTTGTCCAAAATCTATTTCAACAGAATACTATGATATGAATTATTTAAATGATTTGTTAAATAAATTTAATAATATAGATAATTATAATTTTTTAAGAACATTAGTTCGTTTCACTGCATTATCTATTTATAAAAATATTCAATTTTTTATAAGTAATAATAAAGATTACAACTTAATTTTAAGTGGTGGTGGAATAAATAATTTAACTTTAATTTCTGATTTAAAAGATTTGTTACATAATAATCAAATTTTTAATTCAAATGAATTCAATAATATTGATAATAATATAAAAGAAGGGTTATTGATGGCAGTTATGGGATATTCAAAATATAATAATTTATATAATAATATGCCTTCAGTTACAGGTGCTTCTAAATATGAATCATATGGAAAAGTATATGAATAATAATATCTTTAGAGAATATGATATAAGAGGAATTGCTGATGTAGATTTAGATAATGATACAGTATATTTAATTGGCAAAGCTTTTGGAAAATATTTGATTGTAAATAAGCATAACACTTTATCAATAAGCGGTGATGTAAGAAAAACAACAGATAGAATTAAGAAATCATTTATAAAAGGTGCTTTAAGTCAAGGAATTGATGTTTGTGATCTTGGGATACTTCCTACTCCGATAAACTATTTTAGTTTATATAATACAAATATTCCTAATTCTGTTCAAATAACTGGTAGCCATAATCCTTCTGAATATAATGGTTTGAAGATTTCCTTTAATAGAAAACCCTTTTATGGGCAAGATATTAAAGCCTTGCAAAGAATTATAGAAAAAAATGAGTTCATGTCTAATCCTATTCTTGGAAAGTTGTTTCATAATGATATATTAGACGATTATAAGCAATATATGTATAAAAATATTAAAATAGATAAGAAGCTAAAAGTTGTAATGGATTGTGGAAATGCTGTTGGTGGTATTATTGCACCTGAAATATATAAAAATTTAAATATTGAACTAGAAGAACTCTATTGTGATGTAAATCCAGATTTTCCAAATCATCATCCAGACCCCACGGTTGATTCAAATTTAGAAGATATGATTAATATTGTTAAATCAGGATCATATGATGTTGGGATTGCTTTTGATGGTGATGCTGATAGAATTGTCGCTGTTAGTGATAAAGGTGAAATAATTAGAGCAGATATATTATTAGCTTTTTTTCTAGAATTTATAGTAAAAAAAGGTGATTCAGTAGTTTATGATGTTAAATGTTCAAAATCTTTAGAAGATATTATAGAAAAATTAGAAGCTAATCCAATTATGTGGAAGACGGGACATTCATTAATTAAAAATAAAATGATTGATTCAAAATCAAAAATTGGAGGGGAGATGAGTGGTCATATTTTTTTCTCTGATAGATACTTTGGTTTTGATGATGGTATTTATGTTGGTTTAAGATTATTAGAAATATTATCTACAAGTAATTTTTCGTTATCTGAAGTGATTTCATTGATTCCAAAATATTTTTCAACTCCAGAAATAAGAATTGATTGTAAAGATGATGATGAAAAAAATGCAATATCATTAGATTTAATTGATTATTTTAAAAATAAATATGATTGTTGTGAAATTGATGGAGTTAGAATTAATTATCCCTATGGTTGGGCATTAATAAGATCTTCTAATACTCAGCCAGTAATAGTTTTTAGATTCGAAGCTGATAACCAAAATAATCTAGAAAAGATTAAAAATGAAGTATTGAATAAAGCTAAAGAATATAATTTAAATATAAAATCTATTGAATAAATTAATAAAAGATTATAAAAGTTTAATCGATTCTCGCTTAGAAATAGTTTATCCTAATGGACCTAAATTATTAAAAGGGCCTATTAATCATATTTTATATGGTGGAAAAAGAATAAGACCACTTTTATGTATGTTAGTAAATGATGCTTGTAGTGGAAAAGTTGAAGAAGTCATTGACGTTGCTATTTCTATAGAATTGTTACATGTTTTTTCATTAGTTCATGATGATATAATGGATGGCGATCAACTTAGACATGGTATAGAAACAATTCATGAAAAATGGGATAATTCTATTGCTATCTTATCAGGTGATGCTATTTTAGCTTTGGCATTTAAGGGTTTAAATTCTTGCTCAAATTTAATTAAGCAAAAATTTAATAGCGCTCTTATAGCTGTTTGTGAAGGACAGGCTTTAGATATGGAATATCAAGAATTAGATAAAATTTCACTTAATCAATATTATGATATGATAAATCTAAAAACTGGCCATATGTTAGGGCTGTCTGCTGAAATAGGAGCTTTAATTTCAAATGAAAGTAATGATGAAGTAGCAGATAGTTATAAGAAAATGGGTTTGTTAATTGGAAAAGTATTTCAAATCCAGGATGATTTATTGGAAATTACATCAAGTTCAAATGCTATGGGTAAATCTTTATCCAGCGATATTATATTAAATAAAAAAACATATTTAATGATAAAAGCTGAAAATAGTTTTCCAGGTTCATTAGATAACATATACAAGAGTTATAACAAAGATTTGAGTATTTTAAAAAATGAGATTAAAAATTTCTTATTAGATAATAAAATTATAGAAGAAACTTTAGATTATATCAGTGACATATTTAAAGAAGTAGATAAAATTTTAATTTCTAATAATCAATCAAATAAGAATTTAATTGAATTAGTTAATTTTTTAAGGAGGAGAAAAGTTTGAATATAGAATCAATAAATAAATATGATAAAGATAGCATGATTGAAGTTATAAAAGAATTATATGTTCATATAGAACATTCATTTGATATTATTTCAGAATCGAATTTAAATCCAAAGAATAATGTTGAGAATATATTGATTTGTGGTATGGGTGGTTCAGCAATTGGAGGTGATTTTGTTAGAACAGTTTTAAAAGATGATTTTAAAATTCCTGTTTTTGTAAATAGAGATTATGACTTGCCAAATTGGGTATCTCAAAATACTCTGATTTTTATATGTTCTTATTCTGGAAATACAGAAGAGACTATTTCATGTTATAATAGTACAGTTAATAATAATATAAAGCCAATAGTAATATCAAGTGGTGGTCATATATTAGAAGATGCTAAGAAAAATAATTTTGATTTTGTTCAACTACCAAAGGGGATACAGCCTAGAGCAGCTTTTGGGTATTCTGCATCATTATTATTATTGGCTTTAGTTAAAATTGGTATTATTCATAAAAAATATAGTGATCAATTATTTAATTCAATTGAATCAATTAAAAATAATAGTTTTAAATATTCAAGTATTTCAAAAGGAAATGATGCTTTAGAATTATCTAAAATCATTTATAACAAATTTCCAATTATATATTGTACATTAAATACAGAAGTTGTTGCTTTTAGACTTAGGTGTCAGCTAGCTGAAAATTCAAAAATTCTTTCATCTCATTTTGTATTGCCTGAACAAAATCATAATGAAATAGAAGGGTTTTCTAATAATGATATATCAAATTTTGTTATTTTATGGTTAAAGGATAAAAATGATAATGAAAGAACAATAAAAAGAATTGATATAACATCAAAATTATTAAAAAACATAAAGTATCAATTTGATTATTCTGAAGAATCAGATTCTTTGATTGAAAGATTATTTAATTTGATTTATTTATTTGATTGGGTGAGTTTTTATTGTGCTATATATCATAAAACTAATCCCACACCAGTTAACACTATCTTAAAGTTAAAATCATTAATGTCTAAATAATTAACGTTTAAATTTTGATATTACTATTGATGCGTTGTGGCCTCCAAACCCAAAATTATTTGATATTGCATGGTTAATAGTTTTCTTAATACCATTATTAGGAGTATAATCTAAATCACATTTAGGATCTTTGGTTTTGTAATTAATAGTTGCAGTAACATATGAATTATTAATTGATTGTATCGTTGCAATTGCTTCAACTGCTCCAGTTGCTCCAAGTAGATGACCAGTATATGATTTAGTTGAGCTTATAGAAAGATTATAAGCATGTTCTTTAAACAAATTTTTGATAGCTTGTGTTTCATGTAAATCGTTGTAGTATGTTGAGGTTCCATGAGCATTAATATAATCAATATCTTTTATATCGATTTTGGCATCATTAATAGCAATTTCCATAGCTTCTTTTGCTCCAGTACCATCTGGAGCTGGTGATGTAAGATGAAACGCATCTGCAGTTGAACCATATCCTGATATTTCAGCATAGATTTTTGCATTTCTTTTTAGAGCTGATGTTAAGCTTTCTAAAACTAAAATACCAGCACCTTCACCCATAACAAACCCATTTCTGTTCAAATCAAAAGGTATGCTTGCATTGTTAATATCAGTTTCTGTAGATAGTGCTTTCATATTCATAAATCCAGCTATTGCTAATGGTGTGATACCTGCCTCAGAACCACCTGTTATTATTATATCTGATTCATTGTATTTTATAGATTTAAAAGCCATTCCAATTGCATGATTACTTGATGCACATGCAGACACTACAGAAAAATTAGGGCCTTTAAATCCATGTTTTATAGAAATATGTCCAGGGGCAATATCTGAAATCATACTTGGTACAAAATAAGGACTAACTCTTTTTGGGCTTTTTAATAAACGTGAATGTTGTTTTTCAAGAGTATTTATACCACCAATTCCAGATCCAAGTATAACTCCGATTCTGTTTTTATCGAGCTTGTTATTAATTTTAGCATCATTAATAGCTTGTTCAGATGCTATAAGAGCAAAGGAGGTAAATCTATCGATTTTATTTAATTCTTTTTTGTTAAAGTAGTTATTTAAATCTACTCTTATCTCTGCTGCTAATTTTGTTTTAAAATCTGAGGTGTCAAAATGTGATATTTCCTTTATACCATTTTTTAAAGAAATTAAACTTTTCCAAAAATCTTTAACATTATCAGATAATGGATTGATTGTTCCAAGTCCAGTAACAACAACTCTCTCAGACATTATTTAAATGTTTTTACTAATATATGTATATGCGTTTTGAACAGTTAAAATTTTCTCTGCGTCTTCATCAGGAATTTCTATACCAAAATCTTCTTCAAATTGCATGATTAACTCTACTGTATCAAGAGAATCTGCACCTAAATCTTCAATGAAGTGTGCAGTTGGTGTGATTTTGTTTTCATCAACACCTAATTTATCCATAATAATACTATTTATTTTATTTTCATGATCCGACATTAACTTACTCCTTTTTTAGTTAAACAACCATTCCACCATCAATATTTATAGTTTGACCAGTAATATAATCTGAGTCTTTTGATGCTAAGAAATATGCTAGATTACTTACATCTTCAACAGTCCCAAATCTATTTAAAGGTATTTTATTTAAGAAGTCTAAATTTTTATCTTTATCTAAATTTTCAGTCATTTTAGTTTTTATAAATCCTGGATTAATAGCATTTACATTTATATTTCTAGAACCTAACTCTTTTGATAAAGATTTTGTTAAGCCAACTATTCCAGCTTTAGAAGCTGCGTAATTAACTTGTCCTTTATTACCTATTTCACCAATGATCGAACTAATATTAATTATTTTACCAGATTTTTGTTTTATCATATATTTTGAGACAGCCTTACAACAGTTATAAGTACCTTTTAAATTTGTATTAATAACTTGATCCCATTGTTTTTCTTTCATTTTAACAATTAAATTATCATCTGTAATGCCAGCATTATTTATTAATACATCAATATGTTTAAACTTGCTTATTATTGTTTTAACTATATTTGAAATATCATTGTAATTTTCAACACTAGCTACAAAATATGATATAGTTTGTGTACTGTCTTTTTTATCTGATAATCTTTTTTTAATCTTTTCTAATTTATCCTTATTTCTACTAATTAAAAATATATTCGAGTAATTATTGAAAAATTTTTCAGAAATCGTTTCTCCAATACCTTGTGAAGCACCAGTTATTATTATATTTTTATTTTTCATTCTTTAATTAATTCTTTATAATCTACATTATTTATATTTTTATTTATATTTTTATTTAAATTTTTAAGAACATTACTTGGACCAACTTCAATAAAATCTGTAAAATTATCACTAACTATATTATTTACTGTATCAAGCCATAAAACAGGTGCAGTTAACTGATTTATTAAATTATTCTTTATTTTATTGCCTTTAATATGTTTTTCAGGCATGTAATTTTGATATATAGGTATATTCACGTCATTAAATTTCGTGTTATTTATAATTTTTTCCAAAGAAATTTTAGCATCTTCCATTAGTGGTGAATGAAATGCTCCTGATACATTTAAAGGTATAATACCTCTAATTTTATTTTTTTTACAATATGAAATAAAATTTTCAATATCTTTAGAATCTCCAGAAACTATTATCTGTTTATTGGAATTGTAATTTGCAATTACTATATTAGTTTTTGATAAAGATATTATATTTTTAATATCATTAATACCTAGATTTATTACTGCTGCCATTTTCCCGGGCCTTTTAATACCACAACTATCCATCAATTTTGCTCTATGTTTAATTATATTTAAAGCATTTTCAAAGCTAATACATCCATTAGATACTAATGCGCTATATTCACCTAGACTGTGTCCAGCAACAGATTTAGGGTGATAATTAAATTTTTTTAATATTCTATCAATTGCTATATTGTATGTAAAAATTGCTGGTTGTGTATATATCGTTTTATTAATTTGGTTACTATTAGTATCAAATGATATCTTTTTTAAATCATAACCAAGAATATCAGAGGCTTCAACATATAAGTTTTTAATAATTTTAAATTTTTTATATATATTTGAACCCATTCCCTTGTATTGAGAACCTTGGCCAGGAAATAAAAATGTTAATTTATCTTTGTTCATTTAAATTTTTATTTAATATTTTTTTTATATTTTCTAATAAATTATTTTCGTAAGAAATTTGAGTATTTAATAAGGCATTTTCTATTGCTTTAGCATTTGAAGAGCCATGACACTTCATTACAACACCATTCACACCTAAAAGAGGTGTCCCACCATGTTCTTCGTAATCAAATGATTTTTTTAAATCATTTAATACTGGGAATAGAACTGGTTTTACCATTTTACTTAATGAGTGACTATCTATACTTTTCATTGTATTGTTAACAACATTTTTAATTGTTCCTTCAATAAGTTTTAAAACAATGTTGCCTGTAAAACCATCACATATCACAATATCAACCTTATTATCAAATAATGATCTAGATTCAATATTTCCAACAAAGCTTGAAAAATTATTTTTAAGTAAACTATAAGTATCTTTTGTTAATTGATTACCTTTATTTTCTTCAACACCAATATTTAATAAGCCTATTTTAGGATTATTAATATTTCCCAAATGCTTTAAATAAGCTGATGACATAAAAGCAAATTGAACTAAATGTTCAGGCTTAACATTACTATTTGCTCCAGCATCACATAAAATGAATCCCTTTTTTCCTACTGGAATGTAGGGTGCTAATGCAGGTCTTCTTATTCCTTCAATTTTACCTAAAATAAGTAAAGCTGAAGCTAAAAGTGCTCCAGTATTTCCAGATGAAACTGAGGCATTGATTTTATTTATTTTAAGATCGTCAATTATTTTAATTAAAGAAGAATTTCTTTTGTTTTTAAAAGCGAAAGAAGGGGAGTCATCCATATTTATAATATTAGTTGTATAAATATAAGATATCCGTTTTTTATATTTTTTTATTAAAGTAGCATTATTTTTAATGATATTTTCATTTCCATATAATACAATCTCATTGTTCTTTGATTGTGGATTATTAATGTACTTAATAGCACCATTAATATTTGCTAATGGTGCATTATCACCACTCATTATATCTAATCCAATTTTCATACAGAAAATTAATTATTTTTAACTAGAATTTTTCCTTTGTAGTAAAGGACACCATCAACTTTATAAGCATGATGCCTTAGATGTGTAGTGCCAGATTGAGAGCAGGTAGATAAATTGAAGTTGTCCTTCATTTTCCATTGAGCTTTTCTTTTTCTACTTCTTGATTTTGACTGTTTTCTTTTTGGTACGGCCATTTTCTCTCTTTAGTAAAATTTATTAAACATAATAATTTAGATATACAAACACGATATTACCAAGTATTAGTTTTTATTATTATTTTATATTAGTAAACCACGTATCATATTTTAATTCTTTTAAAAGCAACTCAACATCTTTAGCTTTATTATAATCTGTAAAATTACCGACTCTAACTCTCCAATATTGTTTATTTTTTAGAGTTAAAGGCTCAGTGTAAGCATCAAACCCGCTATTTTTTAACTTATTTTGATATTCTTTTGCTTCATCAATTGATGGAACTGAAGCAATTTGAATTGTATATCGTTTGCTCTGTGATTGAATTGAATTGTTTAATGAAACATTACTATTTTTAATTCCTTTATCAATTGCTTGGAAAGAAAAAAATTCTTGATATAAATCAGTATTATTTAGGCTTTCAACAGTTAAGCTAATATCAAAATTACCTTCGATTAATGGTGTAAATAGCATTTTATTATTTTCTATTTTAAACTGCATTGATTTCTCATTGCTATCTCCATAGAACTGAGGTTTTGACCATAGAAAGTTATAATTATTATTAATTTTAGTTTCAAAATTAGAAGGCTCAATTTTTATTGTTTTTCCAACAGAAATTTCTTTCCTAATAGGTTCGGTATTGCAGCAGAAAAAAAATATAAAAATTAATAAAAATCTAAATAAATTCATAAAACCTCCATTTTAAATTAATTCTGATTCAGTAAAGAAAAATGATATTTCTTTAACTGCATTTTCACTTGAATCTGATCCATGTACAGCATTTTCACCAAGACTATTAGCATATAGTTTTCTAATTGTACCATCTTCAGCCTCATTTGGATTGGTTGCTCCTATTACTTCTCTCCAATATTCAACAGCATTTTCTTTTTGTAAAGCTAAAACCATACATCTACCCGAAGACATGAAATTTGTTAATTCTTCGTAAAATGGTTTATCTTTATGTATAAAGTAAAATTGCTCTGCTTGGTATTTACTCATTTTTATAAGTTTTGCTGATAAAATTTTAAAGCCTTTATCTAATATATGATTATAAATTTTACCAACATAGTTATTCTTAACAGCATCAGGTTTTATTATTGCAAATGTTCTATTTGTCATGTTTTTCCTTTATAAAATTTCTTTCATTTTTTTTCCAATATCTGCTGGTGAATTGCAAACATGGATACCACATTGAGTCATGATTTTCATTTTTGCCAAAGCTGTTTCATCACCGCCTGATATTATAGCTCCAGCATGACCCATTCTTCTGCCTGGAGGAGCAGTTTGTCCAGCAATAAAGCCAACTATTGGCTTAGAGCAGTTCTCTTTTGCCCATAATGCAGCTTCTATTTCCATAGTACCACCAATTTCTCCAATAAGAACGATACCTTCAGTGTCAGTATCATTTTCAAATAATTCTAATGCTTTTTTCATGTCTGTTCCTATGATTGGATCTCCACCAATCCCTAAGGCAGTAGTTTGTCCTAAACCATTTTTAACTAATTGATCTATCGCTTCATAAGTTAGAGTCCCCGATTTTGATATCACACCAATTGTTCCTTTTTTTGCAATAAATCCGGGCATGATACCTAGCTTACATTCATCAACTGTTATTATACCAGGACAATTTGGTCCAATTAAATTTACATTGTTATTGTCTACAATTTTTTTTGCTTTAATCATATCTCTTACAGGAATTCCTTCAGATATGCATACAATAGTATTGATTTTTTCTTTTGCAGATTCAATGATTGCATTTGCTGCAAATCTTGGTGGAACAAAAATTATCGATGCATTTGCATTTGTTTTAACCTTTGCTTCTCTAACAGTATCATATACTGGTATATTATCAAAAACAATTTGACCACCTTTTCCAGGAGTTACACCTGCAACTATATTTGAACCATACTCCATCATTTGTTTTGTATGAAATGAACCTTCGCTTCCAGTTATTCCTTGAACTATAACTTTGCTATTATTATTAATTAATATTGACATTATTTTATTGCCTCACTTACAACTTTTATAGCTGCATCCCTTAAATCATCAGCAGGAACAATTTTAACATTAGATTTTTCAAGTATATCTTTTGCTATTTCTGAATTTGTTCCTTCTAGTCTAACGACAACAGGAACTTTTAATCCTAATTCATTGACAGCTTCAACTACACCATTTGCGACTCTATCACATCTAACAATTCCACCAAAAATATTTATAAGGACAGCTTTAACATTTTTATCTTTTAGAATTATCTTAAAGCCATTTTTTATTGTATCAGCATTTGCTGCACCTCCAACATCTAAAAAGTTTGCTGGTTCTCCACCGGAGAGTTTTATAATATCCATTGTTGCCATAGCAAGTCCTGCACCATTAACCATGCAACCAACATTTCCTTCAAGTTTTATATAATTTAGATTAAATTTATTTGCTTCAATTTCCATAGGATCTTCTTCAGACAGATCTCTCATATCTAAAATATCATCATGTCTAAATATTGCATTTGAATCAAAATTTAATTTTGCATCTAATGCGACTATCTTATTATCTTCACTTTTAATAAGTGGATTTACTTCTAGTATTGTGCAATCCATTTCTTTGTAACATTTATAAAGATTAATAAAAATATCTTTTGCTTGATTTTTCAAATCCTTATCAAAGTTTAAACTGCCAGCTAATTTTTCAGCATCACTGATATTTAAATCATCAAGTGGATCAATCCATATCTTAGTTATTTTATCAGGAGTATTTTTAGCAACATCTTCAATATTTACGCCGCCTTCAGTTGAAACCATAAAGACATCTTTTCTTTTTTCTCTATCTAGAGTAATAGCGACATAGTATTCTTTTTTAATATCAAAGGCTTCTGTTATATATATAGTATTAACTAACTTGCCTTTTTCACCAGTTTGATGTGTGATTAAGTTCATTCCTAAGATATCGTTTGCGTTTTTTAAAGCACTCTCAAAATTTGGAGAATATTTAACACCACCACCTTTACCTCTACCACCAGCATGAATTTGAGCTTTAACAACAAAATCATCAGTATCAAAATCCTCTTGAACTTTTAATATTGTTTTTTCAGCATCATTAATATCAGATATTGTGTATCCATCTTGAATAGGAATATTATATTTTTTTAAAATGTTTTTTGCTTGATATTCGTGTATTTTCATATTTAATTAGTTATATGTGTCCCAGCTTTATTATTTAATGCATCTTCAATTTTTTCAATAGAAGTTATAACAACTTTGCTTCCATGGTGTTTTAAAAAATAAAGTGCTGATTTTATTTTAGGTTCCATGCTTCCAATACCAAAATGTCCCAATTTTAACCATTTCTCAATTTGTTTTACAGTTGCATTTTTAATTTTTTCTTGATTATCTTGTTTGTAATTTAAATATATATTATCAACATCTGTAATAATAAAATATTCATTTGCTCTAATTATTCTTCCAAGTAGTGCTGAAGTTTTATCTTTATCAACAACACCATCTATACCTTTTAGATTGCCATTTTTTTTATTATAAGAAGGTATACCACCGCCACCGCCAGCAACAACTATAGTTCCAAAATCAACTAAATGTTTAATTGATTTTCCATTGAAAATATATAAAGGATTAGGGGATGGAACTACCCTTCTCCATTGATTTTTTTCTTGTTCTAATATATCCCAGTTATATTTTTTTGATAATTCGAAGGCTTCTTTTTCTGAATATATTTTACCTATGAATTTGGAAGGTTTTTTTAGAGAAATATCATCCTTATCTACTTTCATCTGTGAAATAAAAGTTACAACTTCTCTTTGAGAATCCTCATGATATAAAGCATTTTGTAAAGATTGTTGTATCATATAGCCTATTGCTCCTTGAGTATTGGCAACCAAAACATTTAATGGTAGAGGAGGGATTATATTCATAGCAATTTCATTTCTAGATAATTCTGCACCAACTTGAGGCCCATTGCCATGAGTTATACATATATTATAATTTTTTCTAATAAAATGCATTACAGATGTTAAGCTATCTCTAGTATGCTCAAATTGTTGTTCTATTGTGCCAGCTTCATCTTTTGGTGATAGAGCATTTCCTCCAAGGGCTATTATTACAGTTTTCTTATTCATTTATATCCTTAAAATTGGTAGAGTAAGACATCTTGGTCCACCTCTACCTCTTACTAATTCAGAACTATCTAAAGTTATTGCAAATTTATTTTTAGAATTATTATAAAATTCATAATTATTTAAATAGGATTTGCTTGAAATAATTTCGTAATTATTTTTACTTAACTCCTTAATTGTATATTCATTACAAAGATAACAAATAATTTTACCTGGCTCTAAAGAAAATGCATTGGCACCATCTGTCCATTGTTCACGATTTTGCATTATTGTTGAATTTCCTCCACAGAATATTGGCTTTAATTTCAATCCATCACTTTTTAAAGTATCGATTAAATTTTTATTTGAAATAAATGGTTTATTATTTTTTTTAAATATATATATTTCATTTGTATTGTCATTATTTAAAAATGGAGGATATATTAAAGCTTCGTTTTTACTTGTTAATGTAAAAACAGTATCAAGGTGCATATAGGCTCTTTTTTTAGGTAAATTGACTGCAAAAATAGATCTAAAACCTTGATTAAAAATTAATTCAGATATTTTTTTAATAGACTCAATAGTTGTCCTTTCACTTATGCCTATGCAAACTCTATGTTTATCTAAAATTAATATATCACCACCTTCGATGCTTAAATCAGGATGCTTTTCATGAAAATCATATATATCTAAATCTTTAAACCCTTTGAAATTAGAAAAAACATATTTTGATAATATGTTCTCACGATTTCTTACATTTTTTTTATTCCAAGTAATTAATAAAACTTTACCTATAACAACAGCAATATCTCTAGTGAATATCAAATTAGGTATTGGGAATGTGAAAATTTTTTTATTTTTTAAATAACCAGAGATTAATGTTTCGACTAATAATTTTGGTCCAAGTTTTATAAGGTCTTTAGAATTTATGATATTATCATAATTCTTTAATTCTAATTCAACACATTCATTAATAATGTTTTTTTTTATAGACTTATCTTTCATTATATAGGTTAATAAGTCTGAAAATTCATATGTATTTCCATCAGTAAAAGAATGAAGTATAGAATTAAATTCTTCATGTTCCTTTTGAGCATTTTTTAATTGAATAATATCATCAAATAATAGAAAATTTGGATTATCTTTTAGTTCTCCATTTATTTGAATCTTCTCTTTAATATTATCAGGTGTAATATAACTATGTTCTATTCCAGGTTTATGAGTTATAACTAATCTTAAAGGGTTGACTTCTGAATATATTTTATTGTTCATTTATTCTTCACTCATAAATGGATACTTATAATCCTCAGGAGAATTGAATGTTTGTTTAACGGTTCTTTGAGAAGTCCATCTTAATAGATTTGCAGGTGCTCCAGCTTTATCATTTGTTCCGGAAGCTCTTGATCCTCCGAAAGGTTGTTGACCTACAACAGCACCAGTTGGTTTGTCATTTATATAAAAATTTCCAGCTGAATGAGTCAGATATTTTTTTCCTGATTTTATTTTTTCATCATCATCAGCAAATATTGCACCAGTTAAGGCATATGGAGATGTACTATCAACAAGTTTACAAACATCTTCCCATGAACAATCATATAAATAAATTGTAAGCACTGGGCCAAAAATTTCTTCTTCCATTGTTTTAAAATGTGGGTTGGTGGTTAAAATCGTTGTTGGCTCAATAAAATAACCTTTACTTTTATCATAATTTCCACCTGTTATAATGGTTGCATCTTGTGATTTTTTAGCATATTCTATATAAGAAACAATGTTGTCAAAAGAATTTTCATCAATTACTGCATTCATAAAATTTTGAAAATTTTCAACATCACCCATTTTAATTGAAAAGACATCTTTTTGATAGTCTTGTTCAATATCTTGCCAAACAGATTCAGGCAAATAACATCTTGATGCAGCAGAGCATTTTTGTCCTTGATATTCGAAAGCACCTCTAATCATCGCAGTGTAAAGTGCTTTTCTATTTGCACTTTTATGAGCAAGAATAAAATCTTTTCCACCAGTTTCACCTACTATTCTAGGGTATGTTTTATACTGTTTAATATTCTTACCAACAGTTGTCCACATACTTTGAAACACTTCAGTTGAACCTGTGAAGTGAATTCCAGCTAAATCTGAATGATTCAGTACAGCATCTCCAATTTCTCTTCCCGATCCTGGTATAAAGTTTATAACTCCATCAGGTAAACCAGCCTCTTTAAATAATTTCATCAGAAAATATCCTGAATAAACAGATGAGGAAGCAGGTTTAAATAACGTAACATTACCTAATAATGCGGGTGCGCATGATAGATTTGCTGCAATTGATGTAAAATTAAATGGTGCTACTGAAAAAATAAATCCTTCTAATGCTCTGTATTCAGTGCTATTTTTTGTTCCTTCTGGTGAATATTTTGGTTGTTGTTTGTGTATGTTATATAAGTATTCACAATTAAAATTTAAAAAATCTATTAGTTCACAAGCTGCATCAATTTCTGCTTGATAGGCATTTTTACTTTGTCCAAGCATTGTAGATGCATTGATTAAGTTTCTATACGAACCTGCTAGCAAATCAGCCATTTTATGAAAAATATTAATTCTTTCTTGCAAAGGAGTTTTTGACCATTTCTCCCAAGCTTTAAGATTGCTTTCTATAGCCATTTGAACTTCTTTTTTTCCAGCTTTATGATAGTGGGCGAGCACATGATTATGATCGTGAGGAATCACACATTTACCTGTATTATTTGTTGTTATTTCTTCACCATTAATTATAATAGGTATATCTATAATTTTTGATTTTAATTCTTTAATAGTCTTTTTTAAAGATATCTTCTCCTCACTCCCAGGTTTATATTCTTTAATTGGTTCATTAATAGCTTCTCTAATAGAAAAATTTAATTCATTCATTGCAATACCTTATTTTTGTATAATAATTTATACTTCAATTTAATATTTATTAATTTATTTATTATTATTTTTTTGTTTAAATTTTATCATAATTCTTATTCAATACATATGAACTTAAAATCAATAAATCCAGCTACAGGAAAAATAATTAATGAATATCAAAAATATTCAGATAATTATGTTAGTTCTTTAGTTGATGATGTTTCAAATGATTTTTTAATTTGGAAAGACATATCATTTGATAGTAGGAAAAATATTCTTTTTTTAATAGCTGAAAAGTTAAAATCTGATATAGAAATTCATTCTAAAATGATTTCTAAAGAAATGGGAAAGCCTATTGTAGAATCTAGAGCGGAAATCCTTAAATGCATTTGGGTTATTGAGTATTATGCAGAAAATGCTGAAAAATTTTTAGAAAAAGTGATTATAGAGTCTGATTATGCAGAAAGTTATGTTCAGTATGATCCATTGGGTGTAATATTTGGTATTATGCCTTGGAATTTTCCATATTGGCAAGTATTTAGATTTATTGCACCTTCTTTAATGGCTGGAAATGTATGTATTCTAAAACATGCCTCAAATGTAAGTGGATGTGCTTTATTAATTGAGAAATTAGTTAATGAATGTAGTCCTTATCCAAATATTTTTAAAACTCTTTTAATTTCATCATCTCAAGTTTCAAATGTAATTAGTAATAATAAGGTAAAAGCTGTAACTCTAACCGGAAGTGAATATGCTGGTTCTCAAGTTGCTACGAAAGCAGGAAAAGAAATAAAAAAAACAGTTTTAGAATTAGGTGGTTCTGATAGTTTTATTGTGTTGGATGATGCAGATGTTGAATTAGCATCTAAAACAGCAGTTATTGCTAGGTTTTTAAATACAGGTCAAAGTTGTATTGCAGCGAAAAGATTTTTTGTTCATAATAAAGTTTATGATTCTTTTATATATAAGGTTAAAAATATTATATCTAGTTTAAAGGTGGGGGACCCCCTTCAGGATGAAACTCAAATAGGTCCATTGGCTAAGCCTGAATTTGTAGATGAAATTCATGAATTGGTTGAAGCTTCAATAAAGAAAGGAGCTAGATGTTTATTAGGAGGTAAAAAGAAGGACTCTTATTACTATCCTACTTTACTTGTTGATGTTGATGAGGGTATGGATGTATTTAATTGTGAAACCTTTGGTCCAGTATTTTGTGTTACAAAAATAAATAATTCTAAAGAAGCTATTAAGCTAGCAAATAATAGTGAATATGGATTAGGAGGTAGTGTTTGGACCTCAGATATAGAAAAAGGTAAAGAAATAGCAAGTAAAATAGAAACGGGTGCAGTATTTATAAATGATATGACAAAGTCAGATCCTAGATTGCCTTTTGGAGGAGTTAAAAAATCTGGATATGGTATTGAATTATCAAAATATGGTATAAGAGAGTTTGTTAATATGAAAACGGTAGCAATTAATAATTATTAAATTGATTTTAGGAAAATAAAACTCTTAAGTAAAACAAGGGGTTTGATAGTTTTTCTTTTGGAATTTCTTTTGCTAGCATACCTGTAATTATATCTTGTATTTTTTTGTTTTTTGATGCTTTCCCCATAATAAAATTAAGTAATATTTTATATTTTGCTAAATCTTGAAGCTTTGTACTTGTTTTTAGCTCAGGTCCTAATTCTTTCCATAAAAGATTATTGTAAAGAGAAGTAATATTTTTAGAAAAGTCATCTTTTTTTAAACAGTCGTTGGCAACCTTTATTGCTATTTTTGCTGATGCCATTGCATTTCCAATACCTTCACCAGTAAATGGATCAATTAGTCCTGCAGCATCTCCTAGAAGCATATATCCATCTCCATGATTAGGTCTTTTTACTCTTCCAAGTGGAAGTGACCATCCTTTTGGTTCTTCTAGTTTTTCTGCATTCTCAAATCTTTTTTTAAAGAAATTTGAATTTATAACATCGTCTAAAATTGTTGATAGTTTTCTAGTATCTTTTTTTGCTTGCTCTTTACTAAGACCTATGCCAATATTTGCAATGTTATTTCCAGCAGGAAACAACCAAAAATATCCTGGTAATACTTCATTAACAAAATGTAATTCTATCTGATTTTTTAGTCCTTTAACGTTTTTATAGTAACACCTTATAGCGATAGCTGTATTTTTCTGAAGGTTATTACCAAATCCTAGCTTTCTAGCAATTTTAGAATTAGCACCATCGCATCCAAGTATAATTGGAGCATAAATCTTATCTTTCTTTTTATTAATTAGTCCAGTTACACCTATAGTTTTATTATTTTTATCATAGATAATATCTGTTACCTTGAAACCTTCTTTTGTATTAGTTATTTTTTTAGCTTTTTGAAATAGAAAGTTATCAAAAATATATCGTTTTATTACATATCCTTCTTTAATTGTTCCTTTGTTGTATTTATTCTTTAGGTGTACATCAAACTGTTTGTGATTTGGACTCCCAAAAGTTATTGTATCAATAGTAGAACCTCCTAAGCTAGAGACTTCTTCTAAAAATCCTAATTCTCTCATATATCTAACGCTTTTACCTGATAGTGCATCTCCGCATATTTTGTCTTTTGGAAAAAAAGATTTTTCTAAAATTATAGTTTTAAGGCCTAGTTTCTGTGCATATAACGCAGCTGATGATCCAGCTGGACCACCTCCAACTATTATTATATCGTATGAATTTGATTTGTTTTTAGATTTATTCATTTTTTACTTCCTATATAAATTAAATAAATCATAAAAAAAGGTGATGTTATTCTCATAAACCATTTGAATTGAGTAATAAAGGCGTCCATATTTTCTGAAATCATTAAGTACATAAACATAGAAGTAACTGCAACGAATATAAACAAGGTGATTATTAGATATGTTTTTCTCATTTTTTTATTTGTATGATTGAAATATTAGCAAACTTCCATGGCTTATTTTAAAGGATATAATATCTTTAATAGATTTATTCAAAGTACCGTAAAATAAGGTACTTATATTGCTATTATTAAAGTTATACTTTAATCCTTTTGTTCTGATTTTTATTGTATTATCAGTTGTGAAAATTGAAACTTTTTGACCTTTAAAACTTTTTAGTTCTTTCGAATTATTTATTAATCTGAATAATCCGTTATCAGTAAAAATTTTTATAGATATTTTAGGATATTTAAATAAGCTAAAGATATTGCCAATTAAATGATCTTCTCTTCCTCCGCTCGCTCCAATAATAGATAATTTATTTATATTATTTTCTTGAGCATAATTAATTGCTTTTCTAAGGTCATTTTCTGACTGATTTAATACTCTTACTGTAATATCTTTACACTTTTCCTTATTTAAAGAAGAAATTGAATCTAAATCACCTATAATAATATTTGGATTATATCCATTTTTCATAAGCTTATCTGCTGCACCATCACAGGCTATAATATGGTTTGCATTATTTAATATATCTAGGGGAATTGGATTTTCAGGGAATTCCCCGTTTGCAACAATAACTAAAGGTTTATTTATTTTATTCATAAAAATGTAAATTTACATAGATTTTGTAACTATATTTTAAAACAATGACTACTAAAATAAAAAGAACCAATGATGAATTAAAAGCTTCAAGACCGACAAAGCAAGAAGTTAAGCAAATACCTAGGCTGCCAATTTCAATTTTAGTGGAAAATGTTCGTTCAGTTCATAATGTTGGTTCAATTTTTAGATCTGCTGATGGTTTTGGAGCAAGCAAGGTCTATTTAACAGGTTATACTGCATGTCCTCCAAGAGAAGATATTTCTAAAACAGCACTTGGAGCAGATAGCGTAGTTCCATGGGAACATTATGAAGATCCTATTCAAGCAGCTAAAAAAATTATAAACGATGGGATTTCATTAGTTTTAGTTGAACAAACGATTAAATCAAAATCAATATATCTTTCAAATTTTTCTTATCCTTTATGCTTTATTGTAGGCAATGAAGTAAATGGTGTTTCAGATGAATTGTCAAATTTAGCTACTCAACATGTAGAAATTCCAATGAGAGGTATTAAACAAAGTTTAAATGTATCTGTTGCAACAGGAGTCATTGGCTATGAGTTTGCTAGAAATTATTCCTTAGAGAATAAAATAATTCTATAATTAGTTATATTAAAGTAATTTTAGACATGTATAGATTTTTATTTATATTATTTATATCTAGTATTTTTTCAGCAAGAGGAGATTTAGTCTCTTATGAATATATTGGCTATATGGAATCTAATATTATCCAAGAAGAACTAGATGCTTCTGTTGGACAATTAAATCCTAACGCAATATTTAATATAAAAGCCTATTCAATTGTATATGAAACAATTGATCAATTTGGAGAATATGAAGAGGCATCTGGATTTATATCTTTCCCAGATAATTATCATTATGGTTATCCCATGTATTTATTTGGTCATGGAACAAAAGTTAGAAGAAATAGTGCACCATCTATGGGTGGTTTTAATGATTTAAATAAGTGGCTTGGAACATCTGGTTATATTTATATGGAGCCAGATTATTTAGGTCTTGGAGTATCTCAAATCAGCCATCCCTATCAATTAAAAGATCCTACTGCTTCAGTAATGATAGATATGGTATACGCAACAAAACAATTTTGCAATATGATAACTGGTCTTCAATTTAATGACCAACTATATATTGCAGGATACTCTGAGGGAGGTTATGCAGCATTGGCAACTGTAAAGGAAATAGAAGAAAATTACCTAGATTTAAATATAACTATGTCTTTCCCCATGGCTGGTGCGTATGATATGTCTGGAACAATGGTTGACTTAATGCTGTCAAGAGAAAGATATACAAACCCTTATTATTTACCTTATGTTCTTTTGTCATATATGGAAAAATATAATTTAGGTAGTGCAGAAGAATTTTTTACTCTAGAGTATGCTGAGCTTTTGCCAGGCTTATTTAATGGTGAATATTCTGGAAGTTATATAAATACTTTCCTACCTGATATTCCTATATATATAATGAAGGGAGATGTTATTTATAATTTTAGAACAAATCCTGCTTTCCCTTTTAGGCTTGCGTTAGAAGAAAATGATTTAATTGATTGGACCCCTCAGAATAAGTTGTATTTATTTCATGGAATTGGAGATGAACAAATACCATATGAAAATTCTGTCGTTGCTTATAATAAATTTATTGAAAATGGAGCAGATGATGATATCGTAAAAATTGAATTGCTAAGTGATGGATATGGTGGCCATAATGAAGCTGCGCCATATTGCCTTTATGGTGCATTTATTCTATCTGAAGAAGAGAAATATTATTATATAAAGGGCGATATTAATTTAGATAATCAGCTAGATATGTTAGATTTGATAGATTTAAAATATAATGTTAAAAATATTTCTTCAGTTAATGAATTAGATTTTTGGTTTTCAGATTTTAATAATGATGGCCTCTTGAATATGTTTGATATATATACATTTGTTGAAAAGGTTTTAGATAATTAAGTCTATGGATATACATGCACAACATATGGAAAGAGTATTAGACTTAGCTAAGCAAGGGATAGGAGAGGTATCTCCAAATCCAATGGTTGGTTGTATTATAGTTAAAAATAATAAAATAATAGGTGAAGGATATCATAAATCTTTTGGTGGTCATCATGCAGAGGTTGATGCATTAAATAATTGTGCAGAAGACCCTGCTGGTTCAGATTTATACGTAAATTTAGAACCTTGTAATATTTTTTCTAAAACTCCTCCTTGTATTAATAAAATAATTGAAAATGGTATTAAGAATGTATATGTTGGTTGTTTAGACTATAATCCAGATGTTAATGGTCAGGGAATAGAAGAATTAAGGAAATCACATATTAATGTATATACAGATATACTGTTTGATAAATGTTATAATTTAAATATAGGTTTTTTTAATTGGGTTAAATCGGGTACTCCTTGGGTTATTGCTAAGTTTGCACAATCAAATAACGGTTATATGGGAATTGATTCAAACTCAACGACTTTAATAACAGGTAATGATACAAATTGTTATTCACATAAATTAAGATCCGAGGTTGATGGCGTTTTAATTGGAACTACAACAGCGAATGTTGATAATCCCTCACTAACAGTTAGAAATATTAAAGGTAAAAATCCAACTAGAATTATTATTGATACATTTAGAAAGTTGCCCTTATCATTGAATTTATTTCATGATAATAAAGCTGAAAATATAATTTTATGTAGTGAAGATAACTTTAAAGAATCAAATACAGATTCTAGCTTGTATTTGCCTGTAAAAATTAAGGATAAATTGCTAGACCCTATCAGTATATTAAATGTCTTAGGTGATAAAGGTATAACGAAACTATTAATTGAAGGTGGGCCAACTATAATAAATTCTTTTTTAAAAATGAATTTAATTAATGAAATATATGTTTACACTTCAAATGATTCTTTAGATAACGCTAACCTAAAAAGTCCTAATATTAATCATGGTTGGGAAGTCGTTAGTGAAGATAATTTTGAAAATGATAATTTGAAAATTATGAGAAAAAAAGAGCTATGTTTACAGGATTAGTAGAAGATTTAGGGAAAGTAAAGAATATTGATAAACTTGATGGATATTGGAATGTTGAAATTTCTACTAAATTAAATGATATAATTATTGGTGATAGTGTTGCAGTAAATGGTGTATGTTTAACAGTTGTTAACCTAGGTAACAATATTATAAGTTTTGATATAGTATCTGAGTCACTAGATAAAAGTAACCTTTCAGATTTAATTATTAATCAAATTGTAAATCTTGAAAGGTGTTTAAAATTATCAGATAGAATTGGTGGTCATTTAGTTCAAGGGCATATTGAATGTGTTGGTGAAATTATATCTAAAGAATCTTTATTAGATGGTGAAGTGATATTTGAAGTATCTTTTGATAAGGAATTTTTAAAATATTGCATATATAAAGGTTCGATTACATTGGATGGGATTTCTTTAACTATTAAAGAAATATTAAAAGGTTCAATTAAAGTATCAATTATTCCTCATACTTTAAAAAATACTACTTTAGGGTTTAAAGGAGTAAATGATAGTTTGAATATTGAAACTGATTTAATTGCAAAGTATGTTGAAAGAAATTTATTAAACAGGGATTTATAATGAGATTAAATACAATTAAGGAAGCAATTAACGACTTTAAAAATGGAAAAATGTTAATTGTTGTAGATGATGAAAATAGAGAGAATGAAGGTGATTTTATTATATCTGGTGAAAAAGCAAATCCTCAAGATATAAATTTCATGATGAAATATGGAAGGGGATTGATTTGTACATCAATTTCATCTAAAAGAGCAAAGAAAATGGACCTTAATCCAATGGTAGATAATAATACCGAGCATCAAAAAACTAATTTTACTGTAAGTGTTGATGCAAAAGAAAACATAACTACAGGAATATCAGCTAAAGACCGTTGGCAGACATTACAAGTTCTTTTAAACAATGATACAAATCCTGAAGATTTAGTAAGGCCTGGTCACATGTTTCCTCTTATTGCAAAAGATGGGGGTGTTCTTCAAAGAGCTGGCCATACAGAAGCTTGCATGGATTTAACAAAATTATCTAACCATAAATCTGTAGCTTTACTTGTAGAAATTGTTGATGATGATGGTACCATGGCAAGACATGAATCTTTATTAAAAATATCTAAAGAGCATAATATTAAAATTATTAGTATTGCTGATTTAATTGCATATAGAAAAAAATTTGACAAATTAATTGAGCAAATTACCACTGTTCCTTTTCCAACAGATTTTGGAGATTTTGAATTAAGGCTATTTGAAGATAAAATTAATGGTGATCATCATGTTGCTATTATAAAAGGTAAAATTGAAAAAGATGATAACGTATTGGTTCGAGTTCATTCTCAGTGTTTAACTGGGGATATATTTGGTTCTTTGAGATGTGATTGTGGTCCTCAATTAGAAAATTCTTTAAAAATGATTCAAGAAGATGGTAAGGGGATTCTTGTTTATTTAAGGCAGGAAGGAAGAGGTATAGGGCTAAAAAATAAGATAAAAGCATATCAATTACAAGACCAGGGATATGACACTGTCGAGGCAAATCATAAATTAGGTTTTAAAGCAGATCTTAGAGAATATGGGATAGGAGCACAAATTTTACTAGATTGTAATGTTAGAAAAATGCGTTTATTAACAAACAATCCTAAAAAGATTATTTCTTTAGAAGGTTTTGGTCTTAAAGTAGTGGACAGAGTTCCTATAGAGTTTGAAGCGAATAAAGTAAATAATAAATATTTATCAACAAAGAGAGATAAATTGGGTCATTTAATAATGGAAAGTATTGATAAATGAGAATAGCAATTGTTGCAAGTAATTTTAATGAAGAAATTACAAGTAGTTTAATTAGTGGTGCGCTAAGATGTTATAAGGATGTTTATAATAATGAATTGAATTCAGACTATATTTATAAAGTTCCAGGTGCTTTTGAAATTCCCTCTTTTATTAACAGACTATTGGATAATATTAAAGTTGACGCCGTTGTTACTTTAGGTTGTGTTATAAAAGGAGAAACAGCTCACTTTGAGTATATATCAAAAACAGTGACTGATGAAATAATGAATTTATCTGTTCATAATAATCAGAATATTCCAGTAATATACGGTGTTTTAACCACTCTTGATTATCAGCAAGCGTTAGCTAGAACTAAACAGGATAAATCTAATAAAGGATATGAGGTTATGGATTCTGCAATATATATGATTAATCAATTTTCTAGTTTAAATAAGTGATCAAATTTTCTGTTAATAAATTAATTATATTTCTTTTACTTAGTTTTACTTTCTCTGATAGCTATATTGATTTAAAAAAAAATATAACCTCACTATTAAATACAACTGATCTTATTTATTTTAATGATAATGTTCTAGTGTCTACTTCTGGTGGTTTGTATAGCATTACAAATTCCCTATTAAATATTGATAATAATTCTGATAATACATTTATGAAGGCTAATAATGATAAGCTTTATATTGGAAGTAGCTTTCCTGGTAGATTGTCTTTATTTGATAATGATTTAAATATTGAATCGATAATTCAATATCCTGATTTCGATGAAATTTTAGATATTTTTTTTTCTGATAATTATATTTTTGCAATCGGAACTTTAAATCAAAATAATATATTAATTCAGTATTCAATTAATGAATTAAATGAAATTCAATATCTTAATTATTTTGATACTTTCCCTGTTTTATTTGAAACTATTAATGATTTATATATTTTTAATGAAAATTTGTATCTTGCAACAAGTAATGGGCTTTTAAGTATTAATTATTCAAGTGATATTTTATCATTATCAAATTTATGGGATGTTAATCTAGTAGATTTAAATATTAGTTCTATAATAGAACATGAAAGTAATCTTTATTTTTCATATGATAATGAAATTATTGATATAAATTCCAACGAATTATTATCATTTCCTAATCAAGAATTAGTAAAATCAATGGAAATTCAATCTGACAAATTAATAGTTATAACTAACATGGATGTTTATAGCTATTATTTTTCAAGTAATACAATTGAATCTCATATGATTTTAAATGATTATAATAGTAGTGTTGTTTCTTATCTAGAATTAAATAATATTTATTATTATGGAATTGAAAATAAGGGGGTTCTAATATACAATAACATGCTTGATAAATGGGACTCATATATACCAAATACTATTTACAAGAATCAATTTGATGCTCTTGCTTTATTAAATAATGGCGGTTTATTTGGAATAGTAAATCATAAAGATACTGAGGGTCAGAGTGGAGGATTTGTTTGTAAAAACCCGATTATATTAGGTCAAGGAATATCAGAGGTAAGTAATTTTTATTCATATAATGGTTATAATATGAATAAATATCCTTTATCATCAGGTGATTTCAAGGCAAATATCATTAACTACTGGTCAGGAGATAATACTATACATTCTGCATTATTATCTAATAATAAAATTATATTTTCAAATAGCGGTGTATATCCTGAATCTTGGTTAGGATATTATAATCAATTGGCTAATGATTACTTATTTGAATTATCAGATGAAACTTCTTATGGAGGAGTAATCCAATTTGGATATAATTCTTTTGATAATTCTATTGTTCTAGATAATTGCTATTCATTAGAAAATAATATATTAGGAGGTAATAATGGTATTTTCAATTCAGAATGGACCGATGGTTTTATGACTATCAATCATATTATATCTGATGATTTTGATAATATATGGATTGCTAATCCCTATTCTGAATTAAATAATAATACTATTGCTGTTAAATATGATAATGAATGGTCCCATATACAAGATAATAATGCTGGTTATATACCAAAGGAAATATCTTTAGATAAAAATAATAATATATGGATATCATATTTATTTTCTGAAAAAATGAATGATTCTTCACCTTATTCTCCAGGTGGTATAAGAATGGTTGAATTTAATGATATAAATAATGAAACTGATGATGTTTGGCATATTAATTGGTTAGATGAATTGCAAAATTTAAATATATGGTCGTTAGTTATTTCGACTGATAGTTATGGAAATGAGATATTATGGGTAATGACTGATTATGGAATAATGGGCTATATACTTGATGTGAGCTATACATATAGCGGGAATATAATTGTTAATTTCACTAAGATTCAGGATCAGTATTACTTTCAAGGATTAAATTATAGTGAAGGATGTAAGCTCCGTTTGGATAATAATAAAAATATATGGATTACAACAAAAAGTGATGGAATAAGAATTCTAAAAAATAATGGTGCTCTTTATGATAATAATATTGGAGAAATAACAGTAAGTAATCATGGCATATTATCAGATATAATATATGATGTTGTTTTTGATGAATATGGAAACGCTTATATAGCAACTGAAAAAGGAATTTCAATACTTGAGACTTCATTTAATGAAAGAGTTAATAATAATAGCATAGGTGTTAGTCCTAATCCATTTATAATAGGAGAAAATACGGAGTTAATTCTTAGTAATATACCAAATGATGCAATTGTTAAAATTATTAATTTAAATGGTTATATTTTAAAAACGTTTAATATGAAAAACTATAATAGAACTATCACCTGGGATGGAAAAACTGATGATGGAAAGAAAATTCCTTCAGGAGTATATTTGTTGACTTCATATGAAAAAGGTTATGGTTCTAAAATAACAAAAATAGCTATTATTAATAAATGATAATCAGGGATACTATAACATTCTTATTATTGATATCTTATATTTTCACACATGATATAAATGATGATCCTAAATGGAAACAATATTATCGAGGTAGTTATATTGTTGATGAGAATCATGATAGTGGATTGGGTGTTTATTGTAGATTGAATAGAAAAACAGAATATACATTTAGAGATATTAGAGCTTATTTGCATTTTATTAAAGATTATCAGTACAAAAAAATTAGATACAAGACTAGTAATAAATTTATAGATTTCAATAGGCTATATAATTATTCAACTATTTCTATTGATCAAAATTCAAAAATAGGTGTTGATGTTAGATATCATGGTAATCAAGGTATAGGTTTTTTTATTAAAGAATCAAACTATAGCCATATTAATTGCGAACTTGCCTTAGCTTATGATATTAGTGATTATTTGAATGATTCTAGAAAAACGTCATATATAAAAAGTGGGCTGTATTATGATAAAAAATTTAGCAATAGTGAATTGAAGTTAGAAGTTGAGTATTATTCCCAGATAACCGATTTAATTGATGAAATTGATTTATCTAGATTAGAGCTACTATTTGAGTCATACTATCAAATTAATGAAAATTTAAGTTTAATTATTGGTTATGAATTAGAAAGCTTTGAATCAACAGATGATAATTTTAATTCTTCAATTTTTTTATCTATAGGATATGATAATATTTTTAACGTTGATAAGATAAAAAAAAAGATTAATAATTATTAATTTATTATAATCTAACTTAGGTTCCACAAAACGTTTTGTATGATTCATCAAAACCATCAGGTACTGTTTGAAGTCCATCATTTCCTTTGTCATAATTATATGTATTAGACATGATATCTAATAATTTATCAAATTCTTTTTTATCTCCATTGACAGCTTTTTTTAATGCTGACTCAACCAAATGATTTCTAGGTATATAGATAGGATTGTTCATTTTCATTAGCTTATGACTATTTTCATCATTTCCAATTCTTTTGTTCCATTGTTGTTTCCAATTTTTAAATTTTTTAGAGGTAAATAAAGAATTTTTGTAATAGCTATCCATTGTTAAAGCTGCAAATGTATTAGTGTAATCCGCTTTATATGAATACATTAATTCAATAAGGTTTGTGATTAAGGCCTTATCTTCTTCTAATGGGTTTATAACACCCAATTTATTAAACATCATTTTATACCATTTATTTGCATATTCTACTGGATATTGATTTAAAATATTTTGAACTAATTGAATGGCCTTGTTTTCATCATTTTCAATAAATGGCAAAATAGTTCCTGCAAATACAGATAAATTCCAATAAGCAATTTTATGTTGATTTCCAAAAGCATACCTTCCGTTCTTATCAATTGAACTAAAAGCAGTTTTTGGATCATATTTATTTATAAATGAACAAGGTCCATAATCAATTGTTTCTCCTGAAATACTCATATTGTCCGTATTCATAACACCATGAATAAAGCCAACTCTAAACCAATCTATAATTAAATCTATTTGTTTATTTATAACAATTTTTAATAGTTCAAGATAAGGAGATTTATTATTTAAAATTTTTGGATAATGTCTGTTTATAGCATAATTAATAAAACTTTGAAAATCCTCTTTTGAACAGAAATATTTACCATATTCAAAAGTTCCTACTCTGATATGGCTAGATGCTACTCGAGTTAAAATTCCTCCGTTACTTATTGACTCTCTATATACTAATTCTCCACTATCTATAACTGCAAGACTTCTAGTTGTTGGAATTTTTAAACAGTGCATTGATTCACTTATTAAATATTCTCTTAACATTGAACTTAATGTTGATCTACCATCACCAGACCTAGAAAAGGATGTTTTTCCAGACCCTTTTAATTGAATATCAAATAGTTCATCATTTAAATCTTTTTGTTCACCTAATAATATTGCTCTTCCATCTCCAAGCATTGTGAAGTGACCAAATTGATGACCTGCATAAGCTTGAGCGATAGGTGTTGATTTATCAGATAATTTATTGCCTGATAAATAATCAGTAGTTAGTGATATATCATAGGTTAAGAATTCTAGATTTAATTTTTTTGCTAATTTATTATTAAAATAAATTAATTCAGGGTTTTTAACTGAACTTGGTTTTATTTTTTCATAAAAGCAATTAGGTAATTTTAAATAACTATTTTGGAGCTTCCATTTTTCATTGTTACTATTCATTATAAATTCAATAATTATGCTTCGCTGTGAATATAGTAATTTGGTCGATAAAATTTAACAACTAATAAAAATAACAAGGCAGTTAAAAGCATTAAAAATGCATAAAAGTTAAAATATGATTGACTGTAGGTTATATTGTTTGCGATCATAAAACTATTAATCCAAACAGTAAAAATGTTCCCTATTGAAACGGATAGTAAAAAAAATCCCATTATTAATGACTTCATAAAGTTAGGAGCCTGAGTATAGGAAAATTCTAAACATGTGATTGATACCAAAACTTCTGATGCAGTTAATATAATATATGCAAACACTTGCCAACCAATTGAAGGTGTGTATCCTAATTCAATCCATTTTTCTACAAATCCAATTATTATAAATGAAGGGACAGCAAGGAATAATCCCATTGATATTTTCTTAAGGTCTGTTAGATTAGTTATTTTATTTAGCTTGGGATATAAATAGTATGAGAATAAAGGTGCAAAAAATAATATCATAATAGGGTTTATTGACTGTATTTGAGATGAATACCAATTTATTCCAAGCCAATGTCGATTTAAATTCTCAGCTTGTAATACCCAAGTAGAACCTGTTTGATCAAATAAAGACCAAAAAATTGCAATAAAAATATAAATAATTGATAATTTTGAAATAGAATACATGCTTTCTTTTGATACTATTTTTTTAAAAAAAGCTAATCCTTTTGGCGGTATATGAATAAATACATGTCGACCCAACCAAAAGATGTAAGTTGCAATAAACATAAGTAATCCAGGAATACCAAATGCTAGCCATGGGCCATAATTATGTAAAAGATATGGTGTTAATAATGTAGAAATAAAAGCACCCATATTTATTGACAAGTAAAACCAACTAAAAACTTTGGTAAGCAAAATAGAGTTGGTTTTCCCAAATTGATCTCCAACATGCGCTGAAACACAAGGTTTAATCCCCCCAGCACCAATTGATATAAGAGATAAACCTATTATTAATCCAAATCTAGTTTCATTGATAGCTAGTGAAAGATGTCCAAAACAATAAATGATTGATAGTAAAAGTATTGTTTTAAATTTTCCAATAAAAATATCTGATAGTAGTGCTCCAAATATAGGAGTAAAATAAACTGCAGAAGTAAATAAATGGTACCATTTTGTTGCTTCAGTATCTGACATGGGATCTAATGCATTATTATCATTTATTAAATATTGAGTCATAAAAATAATTAAGATGCACTTCATTCCATAGAAACTAAATCTTTCAGCTAGTTCATTGCCAATTATATAGGGAATTCCATTGGGCATACTATTAGTTTTTCGAGGTTTTGTTAAATAATTCATAAAAGTAAATTAAAATATATTTAATGATTAAATTATAATTATAAATTAATATCATATTTTATTATGTCCGAATTTAAATATTGTGAATCAATAAATTATTATAAACGATTAAAAACTAGAGTCGTTAATATTGGAGGTGTTCCTATAGGGGGCAGCAACCCTATAAGGGTTCAAAGTATGACTACTACTGATACGATGAATACATCAGATACTGTAAGTCAATCAATTAGAATGATAAAAGCTGGTTGTGAATATGTAAGAATTACAGCTCCAAATGTTAAACAAGCTCATAACCTTAGCCAAATAAAAAAAGATTTAATTAGCAAGGGATATGATACCCCCTTAATAGCTGATATTCACTTTACTCCAAAAGCAGCTGAAATTGCTGCCCAAATAGTATCTAAAGTAAGAATAAACCCAGGTAACTATGCAGATAGGAAAAGGTTTCAGAAATTTGAAATTAATGACAATGAATACAATATTGAATTAGAGCGAATTCATGAAAAGTTTTCTCCATTAGTTAAAATATGTAAAGAAAATGGTACTGTAATGAGGATTGGAACTAATCATGGTTCATTATCTGATAGAATAATGAATAGATATGGAGATACTCCATTGGGTATGGTTGAATCGGCTTTAGAATATATAAGGATTTGTGAAGATCATAATTATTATGATATTGTTTTATCTATGAAATCTAGTAACCCTATTGTTATGATTAATGCTTATCGTTTATTAGTAAATAAAATGATAGAAAATAATATGAAATATCCTTTGCACTTGGGAGTAACTGAAGCTGGCGATGGAATGGAAGGTAGAGTTAAATCTTCATTAGGTATAGGAACATTACTTGAAGATGGTATAGGTGATACTATTAGAGTTTCATTAACAGAAGAGCCAGAATTTGAAATACCTGTTGCAAATAATATTGTCCAAAGGTATAGCAATCAAAAAAATAAAAAACCAAAATTAAAAATATCGAATATACCAGTTAATCCATATTTTTATTCAAAAAGAAAGTCTGACAATAGATATAATATTGGAAATGATAATGTACCTATAGTGGTATCAGATTTATCTAGTATAAAAAAAATAGATTATAATGTTTTATCAAATATAGGTTATCATTATACTAAAAGTAATGATAAGTGGACGATAGGAGATTTAGCACCTGAATATATTTATTTAAATAATATTGATTTAGATGTTATTCTACCATTGCAAGTGAAAGTATTGTGTGATTATTCTAATTGGTTGAAAAACAAAGATAATAAATCTTTAATTCCAATTTTAGATAGTAGTTTATATTTAAAAACAAATATTGAAGGTCAAAAGTTTATTTATTTGAATAATATGCATATAACTGATATAGAATTAATAAAGAAAATAAATAATGACATGAATACAATTGTTATTATAGATAGTCAGGATAATATTCAAGAACAGAGGAATTTCTTTTTTAATTTATTAATTCATAAAATAAATGTTCCAGTAATTATAAGTTGTAATTCAGAATTTAATTTTAGTAATAAATTAATAAATTCATCAATTTCAATTGGAGGATTGTTTGTTGATGGATTAGGTGATGGTATATTTATAAAAAACAACAATGAAGATGAAATAAAAATAATTAATGAACTGTCATTTAATATATTGCAAGCTACAAGAACAAGAATATCTAAAACAGAATTTATAAGCTGTCCTTCTTGTGGTAGAACACAGTTTGATTTACAAAAAACAACAGATAAAGTAAGGAAAAGAACAGGACATCTAAAAGGATTGAAAATTGCAGTTATGGGATGTATCGTAAATGGACCAGGAGAGATGGCAGATGCTGATTATGGTTATGTAGGTACTGGTCGTAATAAGATTTCTTTGTACAAAGGACATAATCTTATTAAAAGTCATATAGATAGTAAAGATTCAATAACAGAATTAATTAATCTTATTAAGAATAATAATGATTGGATTGAACCAAATTAAAAGGAGAATCAATGGAATTGTTAATTAAAATATTAAATAGTAAAGCTAGAGATTTATATGAGAATCATGGACATTTTCACAGTGGAGACGCTGGATTAGATTTATATATAATTGAGGATGTTAAAATTAATCCAAATGAAACTAAACTTATTAAACTTGGCATATCATGTGAGCCCGTTGAAGGAAAAGCTTATTATTTAATGCCAAGATCAAGCATTAGCAAAACACCTTTAAGAATGTCTAATTCTATTGGTTTAATAGACGGTGGATATAGAGGTGAAATAATGGCTTCTTGTGATAATATAAAAGATTTTTCATATACTGCCAAAAAAGGTGAAAGACTATTTCAGCTAGTTGCGTGTGATTCTTCTCCTATTTCATATTCTATAAAGGATAATCTCACAGAAACCTCAAGAGGTTCTGGAGGTTTTGGTAGTACTGGGAAGTAGTGACTTTATGTCATGCCTTTCATATTTGGCATAAAATTTGTATCAATGTATAATATTAAGAAATACTTAAATAAAAATTAATTTAATAGGAGAAATAATGAAATTAAAGCCTCTATCTGATAGAATAGTTGTTAAAGCGCATGAAGCTGAAGAAAAAACTGCTTCAGGTATTATTTTACCTGATACAGCTAAAGAAAAACCTCAAATGGGTGAAGTTATAGCTGTAGGCCCAGGTAAATTAAATGAAAATGGTACTTTAAATAAAATGACCTTAAAAAAAGGTGATAAAGTATTATATGGAAAATATTCTGGTTCTGAGGTTAGTATTGAAGGACAAGATTTAATGATTATGAGAGAAAGTGATATACTAGCAACTTTATAAAAAAATTAATAAGGAGATAAAATGTCAAAATTAATAGATTACAACACTAGTGCAAGAAATACACTTAAAGAAGGTGTTGATGAATTAGCTAATGCTGTAAAAGTAACGTTAGGACCAAAAGGAAGAAATGTAGTTATTGATAAAAAATTTGGAGCCCCTAACATTACTAAAGATGGTGTAACTGTTGCAAAAGAAATTGAATTAGAAGATTCTGTAAAAAATATGGGTGCACAAATGGTCAAAGAAGTTGCATCTAAAACTTCAGATGTAGCAGGAGATGGAACAACAACTGCTACTGTTTTAGCTCAAAGCATAATAAACGAGGGTTTGAAAAATGTTACAGCTGGAGCAAATCCTATGGATCTAAAAAGGGGTATAGATAAAGCTGTTTCTCAAGTAGTAAGTTTTTTAAAATCGATGTCAAAAGATGTTTCTGGTAAAGAAGAAATTAGTCAAGTTGGTACAATCTCAGCTAATAATGATGATTCTATTGGAGGTATAATTAGTGATGCAATGGAAAAAGTTGGAAATGAGGGTGTTATAACTGTAGAAGAAGCAAAAGGTATGGATACATTTTTAGAAACTGTTGAAGGGATGCAGTTTGATAGAGGTTATTTATCTCCATATTTTGTAACAAACGCAGAAAGTATGGAAGTTGAATTAGAAAGTCCTCTAATTTTAGTTCATGAAAAAAAGATAAGTAATATGAAGGAATTACTTCCTGTGTTAGAAAAAGTTGTTCAAGCAGGGAAGTCATTATTAATAATTGCTGAAGATATTGAAGGTGAAGCTTTAGCAACATTAGTTATGAATAAAATAAGAGGAACTTTTAAAGTAGCTGCTGTAAAAGCTCCTGGTTTTGGTGATAGAAGGAAAGCAATGTTGCAAGATATTGCTATATTAACTGGCGCTACTGTTGTGTCTGAAGAGCAAGGTTATAAACTTGAAAACGCAGATATGACATACTTAGGTGAAGCTAAAAAAGTTAATATTGATAAAGACAATACAACTATTGTTGAAGGTAAAGGAAAATCTAATGATCTTAAAGCTAGAGTTAATGAAATAAAAGTACAAATAGAAAAATCTTCATCTGATTATGATAAAGAAAAACTACAAGAAAGATTAGCTAAGTTATCTGGTGGAGTTGCAGTTATTAATATTGGTGCAGCTACTGAAGTAGAAATGAAAGAGAAAAAAGATCGAGTTGATGATGCATTGCATGCAACTAGAGCAGCTGTTAAAGAAGGAATAGTTGCTGGTGGTGGTGTTGCATTATTAAGAGCTAGTGATAAAATCACAACAAAAGGTATGATTGGCGATGAAGCACTAGGAGCAGAAATTTTAAAAACTGCCTTAGAAGGACCAGCAAGACAAATAGTTGCGAATGCTGGATTAGAAGATTCTGTAGTTGTCAATGAAATTAAGATGAAAAAAGGTAATATTGGGTTTGATTCTAGAAATGAAAAATATGTAGATATGTTAAAAGCTGGGATTATAGATCCAACTTTAGTTACTAGAACAGCTGTTCAAAATGCAGCTAGTATAGCAGGCTTATTATTAACAACTGAAGCAGTTATTACTGATAAACCTGAACCTGCATCTCCGGCATTACCTGCTGCTCCTGATATGGGAGGAATGGGAGGAATGGGCGGAATGGGTGGAATGATGTAATTCTGATTATTCATTTAACTATAAAAAAAGCAGAACTTCGTGTTCTGCTTTTTTTTTATATTATAATATTAAATTTTAACTAAAATTGCTATAATGAATATAATTTCAAATAATAGAAAATCTTCCTATCTATATAGTTTTATAGATAAATATGAGGCAGGTATTCAGTTAAAAGGATTTGAAGTAAAAGCTATTAGAGAAGGAAATGTAAATATAGCTGAATCATATGTTAATATAAAAAATAATGAAATTTTTATTGTTGGTATGCATATAGGTGAATATTCTCACTCAGGCTATGCAACCCATGACCCTACAAGAGAAAGAAAATTATTGATGCATAAAGTTGAAATATCAAAAATTAAATCTAAATTTGAAACCAAAGGTATCACAATTGTTCCATTGAAGTTATATTTTAAAAATGGAAAAGCTAAATTAGAAATTGCATTAGCTAAAGGAAAGAAAAAGTGGGACAAAAGAGAAACAATTAAAAAACGAGATATAGATAGAGAAATTAAAAGATCTATGAAAGGTAATTAGTTTATGGAATTTAAATCACCTAAAAATCAATTTGATATTTTAACATCTAATATTGAAGAAGTTCTTCCTGAAGAAGAACTTTTAAATAAGTTAAAGAATTCAAAAAAAAATAATATTCCATTAAATATTAAATTAGGCTGTGATCCAAGCAGACCAGATTTACATATTGGACATAGTGTTGTTTTGAATAAATTAAAGCAATTTCAGGATTTAGGCCATAATGTAATCTTAGTTATAGGTGATTTTACTGCTATGATTGGTGATCCCACAGGTAGAAATAAAACTAGGCCGCAGATAGATATTGAAGAAACAAAAAATAATTCCAAAACATATATAGATCAAGTATCAAAGATTTTAGATATTTCTAGAACAAAAATAGTTTATAATTCTAAATGGTTAAATGATATCAATTTAAATAAATTGATTTCCTTATCTTCTAAATTTACTTTAGCTCAATTTTTAGAAAGAGATGATTTTAATAAAAGATATAAAAATGGTTTGCCAATTTCATTGCATGAATTTATGTATCCATTAGCTCAGGCATATGACAGTGTGTATTTACGATCTGATGTTGAGATTGGAGGAACTGATCAAAAATTCAATTTATTGTTGGCTAGAGATTTACAAAAAGAATTTTCTATGCAACCACAGGTAGCTCTAACTATGCCTTTGATTGAAGGTACAGATGGGACAGAAAAAATGTCGAAATCATATGATAATTATATTGCATTTAATGATTCTCCTAATGATATGTATGGTAAAGTTTTATCTATTCCAGATAATCTTATATTTAAATATTTCAAATATGTATCAAATCTCTCATTAAAAGAGATTAGTGATTATGAGTTATCTTTAAAGGCTAATAAAATAAATCATAGAGATTTAAAGAGGAAATTAGCTAGAGAGATAGTATCAATATATTATGACAATAATGCTGCTTCACAAGCTGAAGAAAATTTTGATATTGTTATTGTTAATAAAGGAATTCCAAAGGATATAAAAGAAGTGGTAATTGATAAAACAATTAAATTAGTAGATTTTTTATTGAATTATGATTTAGTATCAAGTAAAGGCGAAGCAAAAAGGTTAATAAAACAATCTGCTGTAAGAATTAATGATAATGTTATTACAGATTTACACTTAAACTTAGAAGTTTCAACTGATTATACAATAAAAGTAGGTAAAAGAAGATTTATAAAAATAAAATAAAATGAATGTTAAACAATGTATAGTAAAATCAAGCATTGCTCCGTTATATTCAAATCCAACTTTTAAATCTGAGCTAGTATCTCAAGCATTGATTTGGGAAGATCTTACTATTTTAGATAAAAAAAGTAACTGGTATAAAGTTAGACAATGGGATAGTTATATAAGTTGGGTTCATAATTCTTATATATCAAACTTACATTCTAGAGATATTTATAAAAAAAAATGGTATTATTTAACTAAAACAATTTCAAAGAAAAATTTATTGTTAAGCTTTGGTTCCACTTTACCACTTATAAAAAACATTACTAGTGATATATATCAAGTTTTACTGCCTGATTTAAGAAAAATTAATATAAATAAAAAATATTTAATTAATTGTAATAATAATCTTGAAAATAAAGATATTGTTAAATATGCTATAGGTTTAACAGGTATTCCTTATTTATGGGGAGGAAAATCTTCGTTAGGATATGATTGTTCTGGTTTTGTCCAATCTATTATTCGTTTAAAAGGGGTTGTTTTTCCAAGAGATTGTGTTGATCAAATAAATAGTAGTTTAATTAAAATAAATGATAATAAGCCTAATATGGGTGATTTAATATACTTTAAAGAAAATGATATAGTTAATCATGTAGGCATGTTTATAGATAAAAATACTTTCATCCATTCTTCAGGTGAAGTAAAAATAAATTCTATATATAAGAAAAATAAGTATTACTGTGATAAATTATCTAAATTAGATTATAATATATATAGATTTAATGAAAATAATATATGAATGTAAATAAGAAAGTATTATTATTAAATAACAGTTATGAACCAATACAAATTATTGGTGGTAAAAAAGCAGTCATTATGCTACTCTTAAATAAAGTTGATTTAATAGAAAAGACTAATTCATTTATTAGATCAGAGAAATTAAAGTTAAATTTCCCTAGTGTTATTAAATTAAAAACATATGTATTTATTAAAATTAAGAACATTCCATTAACAAGAAAAAATATTATTAATCGTGATAATAATACTTGTCAGTATTGTGGTAGTAAATCTAAGAATATGACAATTGATCATGTTATACCTAAAGATAAAAATGGAAAGGATTCTTGGTCTAATTTAGTTTCAGCTTGTAGTAAATGTAACCTTAGAAAGGGAAATAATTTATTAAGCCAAATAAATATGAAGTTATTAACAAAGCCAAAAAAGCCATCTCATATATATCATATGCAAAAACTAGTTAGTAATGATAATAAATTATGGAAACCATATTTATTTATGAATAATTAGGAGATTATTTTGATAAAAAAAACAATATTATCGGGAATTCAACCATCAGGAAATTTATGTTTAGGTAATTATTTAGGTGCTCTTAAGCAGTGGAATCAAATGCAAAATGATTATGAAAGTATTTTTTTAGTGGTTGATTTGCATGCTATAACAACCAATCAAGTTCCTGCTGATTTACGAAATAGGTGCTTATCATTTACAGCTCAATATATTGCTTGTGGTATCAATCCTGAGCAAAGTAAAATAATTATTCAGTCTCATGTTCCTCAGCATGCAGAATTGATGTGGGTATTAAGTTGTTTGACTTATCAGGGTGAATTGTCTAGAATGACTCAGTATAAATCTAAATCAAAGAATTTAAAAAATATTAATGCAGGATTATTTACTTATCCAGTTTTAATGGCATCCGATATTTTATTATATCAGGCAGATTTAGTTCCTGTTGGTTCTGATCAAAAACAACATTTGGAACTTTCAAGAGATATAGCATTAAGGTTTAATAACAAATATTCTGAAACTTTTAAAATTCCTGAATCTTTTATTCCAAAAAATGGTTCAAGAATAATGAGTTTACAAAGTCCTAATGATAAAATGTCTAAATCAGATGATAATTTAAATAATATTATTGCTCTTTTAGATGAGCCTTCTGTTATAAAGAAAAAGATAAGTCGGGCAGTTACTGATTCTGGATCAGAAGTCATTTTTGATAAAAAAAACAAAGTTGGATTGTCAAATTTAATTAATATATATAAATCTTTATCTTCTGAATCAATATGTGATATTGAAAATAAATATAAAGGTAAAATGTATTCTCACTTTAAGGAAGATTTATCAGAGATTATAATTGAAACTCTAAAACCTATTAAAGGAGAATATGATAGGCTGATAAATGATAAAGATTATTTATTAAATATATTAAAAAGTGGTTCAGAGTATGGATATGAAAAATCTCAAAAAACATTATCAAAAGTATATCGTAAAGTTGGTTTTATACCTAGAGTTCGATGAGAATAAATAAATATTTAGCAAAATGTGGTATTGGTTCAAGAAGAAAATGTGATGAATATATTTCATCGGGTAAAATAAAAGTTGATGGTAAAAAAGTAACTGATTTCTCATTTAATGTTAATGATGATTCTTATGTTCAGTTTAACAATAAGTTAGTAAATAAATTAGAAAATGTAATTTATATGCTTAACAAGCCAAGAGGCTATATTTGTACTAAAAATGATAACCTGGGAAGAAAAACCATCTATGATTTACTTCCAGATAAATTAGATCTATTCTCTATAGGTAGACTTGATTATGATACTACGGGTATATTGTTAGTAACTAATGATGGTGATTTATGTTATAAGCTAACTCATCCAAAATTTAATGTTAATAAAAAATACTATGTGTTTACTGATAAAAAATTATCAAATTCAGATATTTTGAGTATAAAAAAAGGAATTAAGATTGATAATGAAATCTTAAAAGCAAATGTTAAATTTTTAGAAAATATAAATAATGGCTATTTTTGGGATGTTGTTTTAACAGAAGGTAAAAATCGTGAAATCAAACGAATATTTAATTTTTTTGATATCAAGGTATTAAATCTACATAGATATGAATTTTCTGGCTTAAGAATGAATGAATTAAAAGAAGGAAAATTTAGAAAAATAAGTAAAAAAGATTTTAATAGAATAATTAGAAAATAAAAAAATAATAAATATTAATTCCACTTATGTCAATAAATATAGTATATTATCAAGCTTTTTGAACGAGGAGAAATTGGTATTATGATAATATCTATTGATGGACCAGCTGCTTCAGGAAAATCTACTACTGCTAGATTGTTAGCTAATAAACTATCATTTAAACATTTAAATACAGGTATGTTTTATAGAGGTGTAACATATGCTTTTATAAGGCAAGAAAATTTTGAGTTAAATAAAGAATCTATAAACGATTTTTTTAATAATAATACTTTATATTTAAAAGGTGATAATTTAGATGTATTATTCTTGAACAGTGAAGATATTAGTAATTATCTAGCTTTAGATTCTATAAATGAAAAAATTCATCTTATTAGTAATAATTCTTTAATAAGAGAAAAATTAGTTTCTATGCAGCGTTTAATAGCTCAGGATCATAATATTGTATGTGAGGGAAGAGATATTGGTTCTGTCGTTTTCCCGAATGCTGAATTTAAATTTTTTTTAATTGCTGATATTGAGTCTAGAGCTTTAAGAAGATATAATGAACAGAAAAAAACTAATCATTCTTTATTGTATGACGATGTAAAAGAAGCATTAATTACTAGGGATTTAAATGATACAACACGCTCTAATTCTCCTTTAATAAAACCACTTGATTCAATAGAAGTTGATACTACTAATATGACTATTGATATGCAAGTAGATTATATTTATAAACTAATTAAACAGGATAAAAAATAAATGACAAATGAACAAATTGATAATGTTGAAATGATTGAATCTGATAATGGTGCTGATAATAATAGTATTATTGTTAATACTGATATGAAAAATTATTTAGATTTAGAAGTACTTAAAGTAAAATCATATAGTGCTGATGAAATTTCTGAAATTGATAAAAGTATTAATTTATCAGAAAATACTCCAGAGTCTGATATCTATGATAAGAATATTGTTGAATTAAATGAAAAGCAGTTAGTTAAAGGAACTGTTGTTTCATTGAATAATAAAGAAGTATTAGTCGATATAGGATTTAAATCTGAAGGTACAATAAGTTTATCCGAGTTTGATGTTATACCAACAATAGGTCAAGAAATAGATGTTTTTTTAGTTGTATTTGAAGATAGACATGGAAGATTGATTTTATCAAAAGAAAGAGCAGAATTTGAAAAGAAATGGATGGATTTACGTGCTGCAGCTAAAGATGAAACAATAATCAAAGGTGTTATTACTAAGAGAATTAAAGGTGGAATGGTTGTAGATTTAAATGGAATTAATGCTTTCTTGCCTGGCTCACAAATTGATAGTAAACCAGTTTCAGATTTTGATTCTTATTTAAATCAAGAATTTGAATTTAAAATTGTTAAGTTTAATGAATTAAGGCAAAACATTGTTGTTTCAAGAAAAGCAATTATGTCTGATCACTCTGATGTTAATAAAAAAGAAATATTTGATTCAATTGAAAAAGGTATGGAAATTGATGGTATTGTAAAAAATATTACTGATTTTGGTGCATTTGTTGATTTGGGTAGCGGTGTTGATGGTCTTTTACATATTACTGATATTACTTGGGGTAGGATAAATCATCCATCAGACAGATTGAGCATAGGTGAGAAAATAAAAGTTAAAATTATAGATATAGATGTAGATAAAAGTCGTTTATCTTTAGGAACTGAGCAATTATCACAAAATCCTTGGGAAAAAATTCAGGATAGCTTTAATGAGGGAGATAAAGTTGAAGGTAAAATAGTTAATATTATGAATTATGGTGTCTTTATTGAAATTGAAGAAGGTATTGAAGGTCTTGTTCATATTTCTGAGTTCTCATGGACAAAACATATTAAACATCCAGCTGATATATATAAAGTAGGAGATAAAGTGAAAACAATTATTTTATCTATTGATAAGGATAATAAAAAAATATCATTGGGTGTAAAACAATTGTCTGATAATCCATGGTTAGATGTTGAAAAAAAATATAAAGTTGATGAAACTTATGATGGTAAAATATCAACTATTATTCAAACAGGTTTGTATGTTCAGATATCTGATGATATTGAAGGATTTGTTAGCAATGAAGATGTATCTTGGACAAGAAAAATAAAAAATGCTACTACTATATATAAGCAAAATGATGAAGTCAAGGTTAAGGTATTAGATGTTATTGCATCAGATCGTAAATTATCTTTAGGTATTAAACAGATAATTGATGACCCCTGGTTAAATATAGGTGATTATTTTAAAGAAAAAACTTCTGTTGAAGGTACAGTTTTATTTAATATGGATAAAGGTGTAGTTGTATTATTAGATAATGATTTTGAAGGAATAATTCCTGCAAGTAAGATAGATGGTTCTGTATCTGATTATAATGCTAATGATTTGCTTACTTTAAATATTGAAGAAATTAATTCTGAAAATAGAAGAATTGTACTCTCCATTGATCAGAAATCATTGAAAAATGAAGATACTTCAAATCATGATAGTGAAGAATCTAATGATGAAGAAGTTTCTGAAAAATAATAGTTAGATAATATTTATGATTATTTTAGGGATTGAAACTTCATGCGATGAAACATCTGCATCAGTTCTTAAAGATGGTAAAATATTAGCCAATGTTGTTAATACTCAATTAATTCATAGTAAATATGGTGGCGTGGTACCATCTCTTGCATCAAAGAATCACGAAAAATTGATTAATCATATTGTTGATAAAGCAGTTAATGACTCTAAAATAAAGCTATCAGATATAGACGGTATAGCAGTTACTCAGGGACCTGGGCTGATTGGAAGTTTAATGGTTGGACTTAATTACGCAAAAGGATTATCTGTTGGTCTTGGTAAACCGATTATTGGTGTTAGCCATTTAGAAGGACATTTATTTTCTGGTTTAATTGATAATAGTATTGATTTCCCTTATATCTGTTTGTTAGTATCTGGAGGGCATACTCAGATTTGGCAAGTAAGTGGGTTTAATAATTATAAAATATTATCTACCACAGTAGATGATGCTGCCGGAGAAGCTTTTGATAAAGGCGCAAGAATATTAGGTTTAAAATATCCTGGTGGTCCAGAAATAGAAAAAGCTGCTAAAAATGGAAATGTCAAAAAATATCATTTTACAATTCCATATGTAAAATCTAATCCATTAAATTTTTCATTTAGTGGTATGAAAACAGCTCTATTATATCTAACAAATAAATTCACTCAAAATGATTTAAATAAAGAGTTGGCAAATATTGCTGCAAGTTATCAAGAGAGTATAATTGATTCATTATTAAATAAATTATCAAGTGTTTTAGATATTTATAAATCTAGTAATGTTCTTATAGCAGGAGGAGTATCTGCAAATAAAAGATTTAGAACAAAATCAAATAAACTAGAAGAAGATAAAAATATTAAAATACATTTCCCTGATTTTAAGTATTGTACTGATAATGCTGCAATGATTGCAATGGTAGGATATAAAAAAATGTTAATTGATGATATATCAGATTTAAATATGTTGCCATTTTCATCTATTGAACATGTTTAATTTAAATATTAATTATATCTTCTTAGCTTTATTTATTGTATTTTTTTATTTATTGCTTAATTATTACCACCTTATTAAAGCTAAAACAAATCATTTTAAAAACTTATTAATTATTATCAGGACAATAATTTTAATTTTTATATTAATTTTATTTGTAAATCCAAATATTGAAAGTTTAAATGAAGAAAATAAAAATATAGATTTAATTATAGATAACTCTAAGAGTATGTCTTATAAAGGTCAAAATATTAATAAAAATATAGAGAAAATATTAAATTGGAGCAGTGAGAATTTTATTAATGTAAATATTTACTTATTTGGAGATAATTATAGAAAAATATCAAATATAAATGAAGTCGATTTCACAGATGATTATACTAGCTTTGGTGAATTTTTTGGTAGTCACAATACTAATAATGATATTATTTTGCTGTCAGATGGAATAAATAATTATGGTTCTAGTGAAATTGATTATGAACAGTTTAATTCTATCAATATAATTGGATTCGGAGATAATGATTATTTAGATTTAGATATTAATATTGAATTGGTTGATACTCTTATTTATAATGAAAAAATTGAAATTGATGTCATTGTAAATAAGAATATTACTAATCAGAAAATATCAGGAAAAATTTTCTTATCTAATAATAATAATAATCAGAAAATTATTGGTTCATATAATTTAAATAAATTAAATAGTCAAGAGATAAGATTGTCATTGTCTTTAGATGAATTTGAAAATTTTAATACAATTTATATAGACAATTCATACCAAGAAGAAAATTACTCCAATAATAGCTTTAATTTAATTTTAGATAATGTTAATGAATTAAAAGAAAAGTTGTTAATTATAAGTGGTTCTATATCTCAAAATACTAATTATATTAAAAATATAATAAAAAATAATTTGCATGATTATGATATTAATCATTTATATAGAATAAATCAATCAATGTGGAATAAATCAATAGAAAATATTAATTTCAACAATTATGATCTAGTTGTATTAGATGATTTTCCATTGTATGAATATGATTCAAAAATATTAAATCAAAACATGGAAAAATATAGTGATAAAATTTTGTATTTTTTAGGTCCCAACAACTTTAGGAATAACTATATTCTCAATTATTGTGATTGTGAATATTTACAACTTAATAAAAGCATTTTAAATAAAAAGAATGAAGATGTTTATTATAATAATAAATATTATTATATTCAACCAAACGATGTTTCCTTTAGCATGAATTGTAAAGATAATGAAAATTTCTTATACAATAATGGAAATTCATTTATAAAAATAAAAGATAATATAATCTTATTTTTAATTCCTAACATGAATAGTTTCTCATCAAGTCTACAAAGTAAAGAATTATTATTTAATGATTTGTTATTATCTGTTATTGATAATGAAATTTATAATAATAATAGATTGTTTGAAATATTTCTAAATTCAAACAATATAACTTTATTAAATAAATCTAGAATTGATATTAAATTTTATAAAAATTTTTCTGATCAAAAATTATTTTTAAATATATATAAGGATAACAATTTATATAAACGTTTTAATGAATTTAATAGAATTGATAATAACCATTTTATAAAAGAATTATTATTTGATAGTAGTGGAGATTATTTAGTCCAGGCTGAATTAATTGATAATGATATTAAGTATTCTAGTAATAAATTAAATGTTTCCGTTAATAATATAGATTGCGAATTAATGAATAAAGGTTTGAATATGGAATTTTTATCTATAATTACAAATAATACTAATGGAATTTTATATCCATATACCGATATTGATGGGTTTTTAGAAAATATTGAAATTTCAAATGTGAATAATGTAAATTATACTAAATACGATTTTAAAAACTACTCATATCTATTATTGGTTTTGGTATTTTTATTATCAATAGAATGGTATGTTAGGAATAAGGTAGGTCTTGTCTAAATGAAAATTATATTGATTATATTTTTAAGTTTGTTAATATCAGATAATAATACTATTAAACAATGGGACTTAGAAAAATTATATTCTAATCAAATTCAGAATAATAGCATTAATTTACAAAATCAAAGTAATACGACTATTTTATCTAATAGAATAGATAAGGATGCCTATATCGTCGGACCTGGAGATAAGTTCTTTATAAATTATTCAGTTAATGATAAATCTTTTAGTAATTATATAGTGATTTCTCAATTAAATGATATAGTTATACCAAATTTAGGCATGATAAACTTAGATGGCTTATCATTAAGTGAATCATATGTTAAAATCAAAAATGTATTTAATAATAAATATAATAATTTAAATATTGATATAACTTTAACAGATGTTAGAAAATTTTATGTCAATGTTTATGGAACAAATTCTGGGCCATCTAAAATTTTAACTAGTCCACTTGAAAAAGTATCTGATGTGTATGAAAAAATTATTAGTCAAATTAATATAGATGAAGATAAAAGTCTTACATATAGAAATATTGTTTTAAATAGAAATTCAGATACTACATATATTGATTTGTTACAGCATAAAAGGCTGGGTAGTGGATATAACCCCGAATTAATTGAGGGCGATGAAATTTATTTAAAAAGCTTCTATAAATATATAGATATTTATGGAGGAATAAATAATCCTGGTAGATATGAATATAAAGACAAAGAACTTTTAAAAGATTTGATTAATATCTGTGGTGGATATACAGAAGAAATTAATATTAGTGATATAAAAATATCTAGGTTTTATGGTAATGAAGAATTTCCGGAAGAGATTAAAGTTGATAATAATTTTAATGATTTTATTGTTAAGCAATTTGATCATATTACAGTCCCCAAAATTGATAATTCAAAGAATTTTGTATATATAGATGGAGAAGTGAAAATTCCTGGCTATTACTTATTAGAAAAATCTATGTCAGTTCAAGATTTAATTAATAAAGCAGGTGGTTATACAAAAAATGCAAATAAAAGAAAGTTGATGATTAATAATGAAATTTTAAAAGATATATATGATTATGAGTTAAGTAGAATAAATTTAATACCTCCTCAAAATAGATCGTTATCTGAAATATCATATATGCAGTCTCGTACATTAACTGAAAAGGGCTCTATAGTATCAAATGATCAATCTATGACTAATAAGTTATTAAGTTATGATTTGAATGTTAATGATAAAGTCTATATCCCCGTTTTAATAAACTTTATAGAAGTTATAGGAGCAGTAAATAATCCAGGTAGATATCCGTATATCGAGGGCTACAATATATCTGATTATATAAAAGAAGCTGGAGGTAAAAATAATAAATACAGAGGAAAAATTTTTATTATGAATTCTTTAAATCAAAAATTAAAAGTTTCAAAAAAATATGATAATATAACCAACGGTGATATAATTTTTGTTGAGACTGAAGAGAATTTCAATACATGGAATAAATTAAAAGAATCTATGAGCCTTATTGGTCAGTTAGCAACTTTAATTGCAGTAATACAGAGTGCATCAAATTAAAATGGATAATTATTTGTTGAAATTTTTATTTAAAAATAAATTAAATATTAAAAAATATTTATTGGTTACTTTATTGTTGTCAATTATGTATTCTTTCTTCTCTAATGTATATTTTCAATCAGAAATTACTCTTTACCCTGCAGGAGAATTATCTTCTAGTACTGAAATATATAGCGATTTTAAAGATGCAATTGAATCATTTGGTTTTGAATCTTCAAATGCAGAAAATAATTTTTATATTCCTGATATTATTGAAAGTAGAAGGTTAAAAAAAGAAATAGTATATAAAGAATGGAATACAAGTAAGTTTTCTAATCCAGTAAATCTTATTGATTATTGGGAACTAAAAGATTCTAATATATTTAGTAGAATTATTTTATTTATTAAAAACACATTTAATTCTTATAATTTTAATTCAAAGTTAAAATATGAAGAAGATGCTGTTCAATTATTAGACGATTTGATTTTTGTTGATGAGAAAAATTCTGGTTTGATAGAAGTAATTGTTTTAATGGATGAACCGCAATTAGCTGCTGATATTGCAAATTTCATTTCAGATTATGTTATCAAATATGTTGAAGAAGAGCAAAAGCTTTTTGCACGAAAAACAAAAGTCTTTTTGAAGACAATGTTAGATTCAGCTCAAAGTGAATTAAAAGAATCGGAAATTGATTTAACTTTATTTAAAGAAAAAAATCCATTGAGTCTAGATACTCCTGAATTACAACTAGAAAGAATAAGGTTGATAAGAAAGGTAGAAGTTAATCAAGAAGTATATATCACTATTAGAAAGCAATATGAGCTATCTAAAATTGAAGAGTCAAAAGAGAGATTGTTTGTGAATATTTTAGATAATGCTAAACCTTCTTTATATAAAGAATATCCTAAAAGATTAATTATAATTTTATGTTTTACATTTTTAGGAACATTATTATTGATTTTAACTGAGTCAATAGTTTTTAGATTGAAAAATATAATTAAGCAATTAGATAGTTAGATGAAACCTGATAAATTACCTGATTTTTTTATATTGGGTGTTCAGAAAGCAGCTACATCGACTATTCATGCAATTTTAGAAAAAGACAGTCAATTTAGTTTGCCCTATAAAAAAGAAACTCATTTCTTTAGTGAAAATTATGATAAAAAAATAAACTGGTATTTAAATCAATATAATTCATTATCATCATATATAATAAGAGGTGAGGTTGATCCTTCTTATATTTTTTATAAAAAGGCATCATCTAATATAAAAAAATATATAGATTCGCCTAAATTCATTATAGTTTTTAGAAAACCAATTGATAGAGCCTATTCTCATTATTTAATGTCTAAATCTCGTGGTTATGAAAATTATTCTTTTAATGAAGCTCTATTATTAGAAAATGAGAGATTATCTGATAGTAATAATTTTTCATATTCACATTATAGTTACTTATTAAGAGGTAATTATGCTGAGCAAATTATGATGTATAAAAAAAAATTCCCTAAATCTAAATTTTTATATATGAAATATGATGATTTTACTAATGAAGAAACAAAAGTCTTATTTTTAAAGAAAATATACGATTTTTTAGATTTAAGTTTTAATGAAAATCTAAATATTACTCTACATAAGAACAAATCACATTCGACAAAAAATAAATTTGTTAGAGATTTAACTCATACAGATAATTTTTTAAGAGATGTTTTAAAAAAAATAATACCAACAGAGTATTTAAGATTTAAAATTCTTAATAAAATAAAAGAATTTAATCAAAAAGATATTATTGTAAAGAAGTTAAATTATAAAGATATTGATCAAAGATTTATTGATTGGAATAATAATCAATCAAATTTACTCTCTAAAGTAACATATTTAAATACTAAGGATTGGATTATATGAGACTAACAAAACCAATAGTTATAACAGGTATGCATCGCTCTGGGACAACCCTGTTAGTAAAATTACTAGAAAAGAATGGTATCTTTTTAGGTTCGATTCAAGATGAAAATAAAGAGTCGATATTTTTCCAAAGAATAAATAGATGGCTTGTATCATTCAATGATTCATATTGGGATAATCCAAAGACATTTAAATATTTGAATAATGATGATAGTGATTTACTAGTTTCAAAATTAAAAAAAACATTAAGTAATAGATTCTTAAATGTTATGTTCTTTGGATATAAAAATATTTTTTCAAATAAAAATTTTAAAAATTACACCCCATTATGGGGTTGGAAAGACCCCGTGAATACTTTTACTATTGATATATGGAAAAAGATATTTCCAGATTTATCTATAATAAATATTAATAGGAATCCCCTAGATGTGTCTTGTAGCCTATTAAATAGACAAGAAAAATTAAGAATTATGGACAAGGACAATATTAGTAGTTTTATTAATTCATTTATACCTTTATTATCTGTAAATAAGGGTTCAATATATAGATCTTTAAATCTGAATAATATCGATGATTGTTTGATTTTATGTAAGAAATATTATGAACAAATTAAAATTAATAATAAGTCAAATGTAAAAAATCTAAACATTAACTTTGAAAAGTTAATAAATAATCCTGAACAGGAAATATTAAAGATTTATAATTTTTGTGGTATTGTCGATTATAATTTAAATGATGATTGTAGACTTATTGATCAGAATGTTTTAGATAAGTATAAGGATTGTAATTTATTATATGATGAAGAATTATTAGAGTCAATCACTTATGAATAGTGATAAATCTAACTGTTGTATTATTACAGTAAATTATAATTCTTATTCATTTACAAAGAAACTTCTTTTTTCATTAAGAATGAGTGATTGTAAAACAGATACATTGTATATAATAGATAATTTTTCATTAGATGAATCTTATAGCAAGATTTTTAGTTTGTTAAAGCTTAATAATAAAAATAAAATAAATTTTCCTAATTCAAAAATTTCAACTTGTTATAAAATTAATAATATTTATTTAGTTAGATTGCAGAAAAATTATGGATATGCTTCTGCAATAAATATAGCTTTGGAAATAAACAAACAAAATAATAAAAATTTATACTATTGGGTGGTAAATAATGATATAGAAGTTGAGTTGAACACTCTAGGAATATTAAAAGAACAGTATACAACTAATTCTATTATCACACCTGTTGTATATGATCTTAATAATAAACATAGAATTCAATCTTTAGGATGTAAGATAGATCCATATTTTTTAACAACTAAAAATATAACATCAATTAGATCTTTACATAAGACAAAAATAGACTACTTATCTGGTGTTTCTCTTTTTTTTGATAATAATGTTTTAAATAAAGTTGGCTTATTTTCTGAAAATTATTTCATGTACTATGAGGATGTGGACTGGTGTATTAGAGCCTTAAATGAAGATGTTAAATTAAAAATTAATTTAAATACAAAAATATTTCATAATTATAAAAAAAATATCAATTTTAAATTAAAAATACATTATCTATTAAATAGATTAAGACTAGCTTTTAGATTCTATAAATCTAAAATACCATTAGTTTTTTTATACACTATTTTAAGTCTTCTGTTTAATCTTTTTAGATATTCGTTTATTATTAAAAATGTTAAATAAATTAATAAATATACTAGCTATTTTAACAATTTCACTTATTGGTGCTGATAGGATAAATATACTAACTGATTCTTTTGATTTTTTTGTATTTACACCATTTTTATTGTTCAGCTTTTTACTTGTCTTTCTACTACTAATATATAAAAATCATAATCTTGATATGTCTTGGTTTATGACAAATAATTATTTTGTATTATTTTTTTCACTTTACTTTATTACATGTATTATTAGTATATTTCTTTCAATTGATATTTATATTTCAATTAAAAGATTTCTACTGTTAGTTTATTTGATTCTTTCGTCTGGTATATTATTATCTTATTTTAATAATAAAAATGAATTAAGAATAATTTTAGTTAAATCTTCTATATTGGGTTCTATATTATTTTATATATTTAATTTAATCCTTATTGCTAATTGGTTTACAAATATTGATATTGATATTAGTATTATTAATTTTGTTCCAGATCAAATTGCTTATTTCATTCCAAGACTTGGTGGTTATACTATGGATTCAAATAGAGGTAATGTTATACTATCTTTTTTTACTTTAATTTTATTTTTATTTAATAGACAATCAAAAAAAAATTTTGTAATAATCGTTGTTAATATTTGCTTTTTATTACTTAGTTTTTCAAGAACAATATATTTATTATTATTCATGATACTGTTATATCAATTAGTAATAACAAAAAAAGAAACAAGACACGCAATATTTAAGAGTTTAATATATGGAGTTATATTTTTCATTATTATTATTTCTTATCTGAATATTAATGAATATATAAATTTAGAGTTGACATTAAATGAAAGATTTAATGTTTTTGAAATATCAAGGTTTTCTTCAGCAGGCATCCATCTTAAATTAATATATGAAGGTTTTCATAAAGCTTTTAATGATTTTAAGATATTACTTTTTGGATCTGGTTTTGGAACATCATATCTATTAATAAAAGGGTATTACTGGAGCGGTGTTAAATATGGAAATTATCATTCTTTATATATAACATCTCTTGTTGAGTCTGGATTTTTTAATTTTGTATCTATATTTATGATTTCCTTTCTTATCCCTATGATTCTAGATTATAAAAGCTATATATTTTCATTTTTATTTGGATTATTATTTTTTAATATATTTTATCAGTTAATAATGGAACCCCTGTTTTGGTTTTCAATTTTATTATTTTATAAGTTTTATTATTTAGATTTAAAATATGAAAAATAGATTCGTAATTGATATTAGAATGATTGGAAGTTCTGGAATTGGTACTTATATCCAAAATATTTTATGTGGTATTCTTAATAACTATAAGAAAACAAATATAATACTACTTGTAAACCCATATTTTGATTATTCCAAAATATTAAGAAATTTTAATTCAAATAATTTTAAAATTATAACAATAAATTCTCCAATTTATTCTATCCGAGAACAATTTGAAATTTATTTTAAATTAATAAAATATAAGATTGTTCTGTTTTGGGCACCTCATTATAACATTCCAATATTATTAAATGCGAATTTATTAGTTACAATACATGATATTTGGCATATTGTTGATAAATCGCCTGTTCGATTCTTAAGGAATTTATATGCTAGGGTTTTATTCTTTTTTATAAAATTTAAAAAAGCAAATATTATTACAGTTTCAAATTTCACAATGAATGAAATAATTGCATATACAAATATTACTTCTAATATTACTGTAGTAAAAAATGGAATAGATAAATTTTGGAAATCAAATAAATCATACAAAAACAGTAGTAACATAATATACGTTGGAAATATAAGAAAGCATAAAAATGTTAGTCTACTAATTGATTCATTTAAAAATATTAATGATTCATCATTTAAACTTTTGTTAATTGGCAGTTCAAATAATTATTTAAAAAAAATAATTTCAATAATGAAAATATTAAATTTATAGATAAAGTAGATAGAGAAAAACTTGTTGAATATTATAATAACGCAAGATTGCTTGTTTTACCTTCAAAATACGAAGGTTTTGGTTTTACACCACTGGAATCTATGGCTTGTGATTGTCCTGCTTTAGTATCTGACTTTTCAGCAATCAGAGAAATTTGTAAAGATGGTGCTTATTATTTTAATCTTGATAAAAAAGATGATTTAAAAAATAAAATTATAAATTTATTAAACAATGATCAAGTATGTGATAATTTGATAAAAAAGGGGAGAGAAATTGTAAAACAATATGATTGGGATAAAACAGTTCATGAAACTATAAAAATAATTGATAAACTATTAGTAAATTAAATTTGCTAATTTTTACTAATTTTTACATGTTCAAAAGATAATATGCTTAATTTAAAATATATAAATGAAAATATTGATTTTGTAAAAGATTGCACTAATCAAAAGAAATGTGATATCGATATAGATAATATTATACTATTAGATTCTGATAGAAAGTCTCTAATTAATAAAGTTGAAAAATTAAAAGCAAAAAGAAATCAATTAAACAAAGAAATATCAAAAAATAGAAATGATAATACTAAGGATATTTCTTCATTAATTAAAGAAATGAAAGAAATTTCAATAGATATTAAGGATTTAGATAAATCTTTAGTATCTATTAATGATACTTTAAGTAAACAATTATTATATATACCAAATATAATTCACAAAACTGTTCCACTAGGAACTGTTAAAGATAACGTTGTTATACGAGAATGGGGTCAGAAACCTAGCTTTGAATTTGATATAAAAGATCATAAGAGCTTATGCGAGATTAATTCTTTGATTGATTTTAAAAGAGCAGCTAATATTTCTGGTTCTGGTTTTCCTTTGTATACTGATTTAGGTGCTAAATTAGAAAGAGGTTTAATAAATTTCATGCTAGATGTACATTCAAAAAATGGATATACAGAATTATTTCCACCTTTTTTAGTTAATGCTAATTCTCCTAAAACAACTGGTAATCTTCCTAAGTTCACTGAAGATATGTATTTTGTAGAAAATGATAATTTATATTGTATTCCAACAGCTGAAGTACCAGTTACAAATATGCATTTAAATGAAATTTTAAATGAAGATGAACTACCAAAAAAATATGTTGCTTATAGTGCATGTTTTCGAAGAGAAGCAGGTAGCTATGGTAAAGATACAAAAGGTTTGTTAAGATTACATCAGTTTAATAAAGTTGAGTTAGTTAAATTTGTTAAGCCTGAAGATTCATATAATGAATTAGAGCTATTATTAAATGATGCTGAAAAGATATTGCAAAAATTAAATCTTCATTATAGAGTTATTTCTTTGGCATCTGGTGATTTATCTTTTTCTGCGGCTAAATGTTATGATATTGAGGTTTGGTCTCCATATGAAAAGAAATATTTAGAAGTATCAAGTTGTTCAAATTTTGAATCATTTCAAGCAAATAGAGGAAATATTAAGTTCAGAAATAAAAGTACTAATAAATTAGAACTATTACATACTTTAAATGGTTCTGGATTAGCAACACCTCGGTTAATGGTCGCACTGCTTGAAACATTCCAGGATGCTGATGGTAAAATAAATATCCCTTCAATTTTAAATAAATATATCAATTATGAATAAGATACTCTACTCTTTCTTTATATTATTGTCATTATCATTATCACAGGATGTTTTAGTTGATACTACTAAAGAAAATTCTTATGAAAATTTAACCTTAGCAGATTCATTAGAATTTCAAGAAGATAATTTATTTGAACAGCTATTAAATGAATCAAAGTTATTTTATGCTGATGCTATAATATCAGATTTGAAAGGTGATACTATTAATACATTGTATTATTTTGATAATTTATTTAAAGCATTAGCTCAATTAGAACAGATAAGTAAAAATGTACCTGAGATTGCAAAAGTTAAATATCAAAATATTTTATCGGCTTCTATTGAATATTATGATAATAAAGTAAGCTCTGTTGATCATACTAAATCTGGTTTATCTACTGCAGTATTTAAGGACAAATTAGAGGAGTATATATATAGTCAAAATTTATATGATATAATTGATATTGAAGAAACTGTGGAAATAATTGAAGGACATGTTCCTATCACTTATAATAAACAGGTTGCTAGCATAATTAAGTATTATCAAAATCAAGGCAGGCCTTATATTCAGCAATGGCTAAATAGAGAAGATAAATTCAAAGAAATTATTTTACCTATATTGAAAGAAGAAGGTCTACCTCCTGAAATATTTTATGTTGCAATGGTTGAAAGTGGTTTAAAAACTGATGCAAAATCATATGCTTCAGCAGTAGGTCCATGGCAATTTATATCTAGTACAGCTAAAGTTTTTGGACTTGAAAAAAATTATTATATTGATGAAAGAAGAGATATTGAGAAATCAACAAGAGCAGCTTGTAAGTATTTAAAACGACTACATAAACAATTTGATGATTGGTATTTAGCTTTTGCTGCATATAATTGTGGTGAGACAAGAGTTCAAAGACATATTAATTATTTTAATACAAGAAATTTTTGGGAACTTAAAAATTTACCAAAGGAAACTCAAAATTATGTGCCTAGTATTTTAGCAATAATTTTTATATCAAAAAATCCAGAGAAATATAATTTTAAAGTAAATCCTGATGAGTACTTTAAATGGGATGTTATCGATATAAAAAAATCTGTTAAAATAGAAGATATTTCTAAGTGTAGTGGAATAAGTACTAAAGTTTTAAAGCAATATAATTCTGAACTGTTGAGAGATATCGTCTATGTAAATGGAAATAGTCCATATAAATTTAAAATGCCATCTGGTTGTAATGCCTCTTTTGATTCACTCTTTGCATTGATACCTGAAGCTAAATCTGAAGGTACATATATAATCAGTCATAAAGTAAAGTCAGGAGAAAGTTATTGGGTGTTGGCAACAAGACACAATACTACAATTACTGCTATTTGTGAATTGAATAATCTTGATAGAAATAAGCCTCTAAGATTGGGAAAGATAGTTAAAATTCCTGTTGGAGATAAATCTAAGTATAAAAAACAACCAACAAAGCATATTTACAAGGTTAAAAGGGGCGATTCTCTAAGTAGAATAGCTGTAAAGTATAAAACAAAGGTATCAAAAATCAAAAAGTGGAATAATTTAAAAGGTGATTTTATAAAAGTAGGTCAAAAATTAGTGATTTATAAATGATTTTAAAATATTTATCAAAGAAAAACTTATTTATACTATTATCAGTATTTATACTTTTTTTAATAACTTTTAATTCTAATGATATTAATGAAAATAGTATTGCAGTTGTAAATATTGATGGTGTTATTCTTGAATCAGGTAAGTTTGTAAAAGCATTAGATAAATTTAATAAAGATGCTAATATTAAAGCAATTATATTGAGAATAAATAGTCCTGGTGGCAGTGTAGCTCCAAGTCAGGAAATCTATGAAAAGATCAATCAATTAAAGTTAGATAAGAAAAAGCCGATTGTTACATCTGTTAGTAATGTAGCTGCATCAGGGGGTTATTATATTGCTATAGGTTCTGATCTTATTGTAACTAATCCTGGCTCAATAGTTGGTTCAATTGGAGTTATTATGAGTTATCCTATTACTAAAAATTTATTCAATAATTTAGGAATTGACTTCAATACCTATAAAAGTGGCGAATATAAAGATTCTGGAAGTCCATATAGATATAATACAGAAAATGATGATAAATATTTTAATGAAGTTATAGAAGATTTGCATGGCCAATTTGTGCTTGAAGTCTCTAGACAAAGAAATATTCCTTTGACTGAATTAAAAGAATATGCGCAAGGACAAATTTTCACAGGAAATCAAGCTATGCAAATTGGTTTAGTTGATAGAATTGGTACTTTCGAAGATGCTTTGAACATATCAAAGAATTTAGCTAATATATCAGGTGATATAGATTTAGTATATCCTGAATATGAAAAATATAGTTTTTTAAATAATTTTATAAATTTTTATGATTATTTATCGATTAAAAATTATTTAGTTCCTATGTTTATAATGAATTAATAAAATATGACAAAATTAGATATAATTAAGAAAATTTCGTTAGAGACAGGCTTTACTAATGTTGAAGTAGAGTTATTTCTTGATAGTTTTATTAATTCTATTAAAACTTCATTATCAAAAGGAGAAAAGATTGAAATAAGAGGTTTTGGTAGTTTTATAACAAAAAAAAGGAATGCAAGAAAAGCAAGAAATCCATTAACAAATGAGGTTGTTAATTTGGATGATCGTTATATTCCTTTTTTTAAAGTATCAAAAATTTTAAAAGAGTATGTCAATAAAACAATAATAAGAGGATTTTAATTTATGCCTTGTGGTAAAAAAAGAAAAAAGAAAAAAATGAATACGCATAAACGTAAAAAGCGTTTACGTTCGAATAGACATAAAAAGAAAGTAAGATAAAAAATAATTTATGATTTAGTTTTTGCCCATCTATAAATATATATTTATGGATGGGCTTTTTTATACTATGAATAATCAATTAATATATACTGTAACTCAAATAAATAATTATTCATCAGATATCCTGAAAAAAGAATTATCAAATGTATGGGTAACTGGTGAGATTTCATCATTAAAAAAATATCCTTCAGGCTATACATATATTACACTTAAAGATTCAAAGTCTGAATTGTCTTGTCTATGTAATTATCAGTTAGATCCAAATATTGTTGAAGGAATGGAGGTTACTATAAATGGTTCAGCCGATATATATACTTTTAAGGGAAACTATCAATTTAGAGTTTCTAATATCTTTTTAAAGGGGCAAGGAGATTTGTGGCTTAAGTACTCAAAAATTAAAGCTAAGCTTGAAAAAGAAGGTTTATTTGATTCGAATCATAAAAAGAAAATTCCAACTTATGCGCAAAATATAGGAATAATAACATCATTAGAAGGTTCAGTACTAAGTGATATTCGAAATATTATTAAAAGAAGATCTCCGCATGTAAAATTATTTTTAATTAATTCTAGAGTTAGTGGAAATGCTTCTATAGACAGTTTGTGCGAATCTATTCAAAACTTTAATCAGTTGAATTATATTGATGTTATCATTTTAGCTAGAGGAGGTGGTAGTATAGAAGATTTGTCTGTTTTTAATGAGGAACGATTAGTTAGAGAAATTTTTAAATCTAACATACCTATTATTTCGGCTATTGGCCATGAAACTGATTTTACCTTATCTGATTTTGTATCAGATTTAAGGGCCTCAACACCATCTGAAGCAGCTGAAAGATGTTGTGTTTCTCAATCTAAAATGCAAGATAAGATTAACTATGATTATGATAGAATTTTTTTGGAAACAGTAAATTTAATTAAAAATCAAAAAAGAAAATTAGATGTTTCTATGAATATTTTGGAAAAATACATGAGAACTGATTTTGTGATTAAAAGAAAAGAAAAAGTAATTTTTTTATATAAATTATTATATAGCACAATTGCTAATAAAAAATACTCATTAGTTAACCTCATTAATACAACTGAAAAAATATTTAAAAAATATGATGATAATAAAATAAAGAAGCTTGGTTATTCAATTTTACGTAAAGATAATAAAATTATAAAAAATCCTGATAATTTAATTGTAAATGATATAATAAATATTGAAATGTATAAAGGAAATGTAATTTCAAAAATAAAGGAAATAAATGATTAAAAATAATAAAGAACCTGAAAATTTTGAGAATGCTTTAGAAGAACTTGAGAAATTAAGTGAGAAAATTCAAGATAATTCAACTAGCTTAGAAGAAATGTTAGAAATTTTTGAAAGAGGAACATACTTATCAAAGTATTGCAAACAGAAATTAAATGATATTGATAATAGATTAACTTTATTAGTTAAGGAAAATGATGTTTTTAATGAGAAAAAGATAAAATAATGAATGTTCTATGTACAGGTAATAAAAAGAAACCAAAATTAAGCTTAATAATAAATCAGTTAAATCTTTTATTTAATAGTACTGCTCACAATTTATATATTGATGATAATTTAAGAGAAGCAGTTGATGGAGAATTGTATAATTTTTTGAATTTATATAGACCCAATAATGATGTTGATTTCGTAGTTTGTATTGGAGGCGATGGTTCTATTTTATCAGCTGTAAGACGTATGAATGATTATCAAATACCTATTATAGGAATTCATATTGGTAATTTAGGTTTTTTAAATAAGCTTCATATGGATGATTATATAGAAATATTGAAAGATATATTAGATTATGAATCTATTGTTTATGATAATAAATTTTTATTGGCAGCTCATTTTGAAAACAATGAAAATTGTAAAGAAACTATTTATGCTCTTAATGAAATATTTGTTAATCAAGGTGAGCTAAATAGATTGTTAACCTTGAATGTTAATATTAATGATAAATATTTAAATACATATAGATGTGATGGACTTATAATTTCTACGCCATTAGGTTCTACTGCTTACTCATTATCAGCTGGTGGACCAATTGTTGCATATGACGTAGATTGTCATATTATAACTCCTGTTTCACCGCATATTTTATCATCTAGGCCAATTATCTTAAATGATAAGGATGTCATCGATGTGAAATGTCCAGAAACTTGTAATATTATGGTTTCATCTGATGGCCAAGAATCAAGAATAATTAAAAACTCATCTAGTATTGTAGTTAAAAAATCAAAAGTGTCAGCCAAATTTTTAAAATTTAATAATGAACAATCTTATTTAGAAAAACTAAGATCTAATATTGGTTGGCATAAATAATGAGCTTTAAAAGATACATTGTTTTTTTATTTATAATTATAGGTTGTAATTCAAAAAACTCTAATAACTTTTTACTGTTAAAAGATGCTTTTGTAGATTGGTATCATAAAAATCACATAACAGAAAAGTTCGATTATGATTTGTCATATTTCAATGTAAAGAATAATGCTTTAGATAATGATTATATAGAGGATATAAATAGATTTAATTTAGAATTAAGTCAAATTAATAAAAATGATTTAAAATATAACGATAAAGTTGATTATGAAATTTTATTAAATATCATCAATTATCTTCGCGTTTTAAATATAAATAATAAAAATTTAGATTTTAATATTAATGATGTTATTATAAATATTTATAATTCTTTGTTTTATATAATAAATAGTAATGATAGGCCAGATTTTCAAAAAATAATAAATTTAGAAAATCATTTAACTGATGTAATTAAATATTTAGATATTTCAAAAGATAGAATTAATTCAGATTATAATAATATTATATTAGATAAATTTAATTCTAATTATAACATTTTATTAAGATATATTGATTTTATAAAAGGAGAATTATCAATTAATGAAGATAATTATACTGATTTAGACAATTCATTTGATTTATTGATGTCTAAATTAAAGAAGTATAATAACTGGGCTAATTATGATTATAATTACTCATCTAATATTGAATACATTAAAAATGATATAAGTAGTTATACTTTATATCTTAATGAATTATTTAGTAACGATACCTATAATTATGAGAATAGCATTTCATATCTAAAAAATAAAAGTAAAACATTAAATAATCAGATATTTAATGAAAGTCTTAAGATATATTTAAATTTCAATGATGAACCAATATGGGTAGATAAATCTGATACTTTAAATGTTGTTAATTGGGTTTTAAGTAATAAAATTAAACCTCATGCATTTTCTAAAACTGATTTAATCAGTAATATTTCTTATAATTATAGAAATATAGTTAATTTTTATAAAGATGTTAGTTCTGAAAAAATAGATACTTCATTATCATCTGTTCGATTAAGAGAAAATCATGAAATAGTAAATGATCATTATTATCTTAATAATAATTTTATAATCAATGATGATTTGTATTTTTATCCGCTTAATGATTATTATTCAATAAATTTGATTTTTGAAAAAATTTTTTCTATGCATAATATATATGGTTCTTTAAATAATAATTATAATGAATTAAGAAGGATTGAGAATGGTTTTTATACATCTGGACTTTCCTTGTTTTTATATGATTTATATGTAAACAATATAAATGGTGATTCGTCTTTAAGTAAAATAGTTTTCTATCTAGAGTTATTAAAGAATATTGAAATAGCAATTTTACAAGATTTATACATTGATCAATTAGATGAAAAAGCTATATTAAAATCACTTGAATCAAAAGCGTTTTTATCAAAAAGTGAATCTGAAAATATCTTCCTTCAATCATTTGAATTGAAGAGTTTTCACATAGAACAGTTGTTAACCTATTTTCATTTATTAAGTTTATATGAAAAAGATTGCTTATTAAGTGGTAAATATAAAACTGGTGAGTTTTTAGATAAGATTTTTAATTATGGATATGTTAATTATTATACTATTAAATAAACATGAGTAATAAGACTAATTATACAGCTGAATCAATTAAATCCTTAGATTGGAAGGAACATATTAGATTACGTCCCGGTATGTATATTGGTAAGCTAGGTGATGGTTCTTCAATTGATGATGGTATATATATATTAATTAAAGAAATTATAGACAATTCAATTGATGAGTTTATAATGGGTTTTGGAAAAAAAATAAAAGTTGAATTAGTAGATGACACAATCAGAATCAGAGATTATGGAAGAGGTATACCTTTATCTAAATTGGAAGATTGTGTTTCTAAAATAAATACTGGTGGAAAATATGATTCACAGGTATTTAAAAAATCTGTAGGATTAAACGGTGTTGGTACAAAAGCTGTTAATGCACTGTCTGAAAGATTTCAAATAGAATCAATTAGGGATAATCAAAGTTTAAAATTACTATACAATAGAGGAGAAATAGTTGAAAAAAATGAATCTAATGATTTAGATGCAAAAAATGGTACGATCGTTGAATTTATTCCAGATTCAGAAATCTTTAAAAAATTTAGTTTTATCAATGATTACGTTGAAACACAAATATCACATTATGTTTATTTAAATTCCGGTTTATCAATATACTATAATAAAAGAAAATTTTATTCAGAAAATGGTCTGAAAGATTTACTCCTTAATTATACAGAAAATCAAAAGATTGCATATCCAATTATTCATTTAAAAGATAATGATATCGAGGTTGCAATAAGTCACGGTTATCAATATGGTGAAGAGTATTATTCTTTTGTTAATGGTCAAAATACAACAAGTGGTGGAACACACTTAGCTGCATTTAGAGAAGCCGTAGTTAAAACAGTTAGAGATTTTTATAAGAAAGATTTTGATGCATCTGATGTGAGAGCATCTATAATTGCTTCTATAAGTATAAGGATACAAAATCCAATTTTTGAATCTCAGACAAAAACAAAATTAGGATCTACTGATATAAATGAAGAAGGTTTAACAGTTAGAATTTTTATCAATGATTTTATTAAAAAACATTTAGATAATTATTTACATAAAAATACTGATGCTTCAGATGAGTTATTAAAGAGAATTCTTCAGTCTGAAAAAGAAAGAAAAGCATTGTCAGGTATTAAAAAAATTGCTAATCAAAGAGCAAAAACTGCAAATTTACACAATAAAAAATTAAGAGATTGTAAGTTTCATTTTAATGATAATAATATTGATGATGAGCTTCGTTTAAATACATCGATTTTTATTACTGAAGGTGACTCAGCATCAGGTTCTATTACTAAATCTAGAGATGTTAAAACTCAGGCGGTTTTTAGTTTAAGGGGTAAACCACTTAATTCATATGGCTTAACTAAAAAAATTGTTTATGAAAATGAAGAGTTCAATCTCCTGCAGCATGCTTTAAATATTGAAAATGGCTTAGATAGCTTAAGGTATAACCAAATAATTATTGCAACTGATGCTGATGTTGATGGTATGCACATTAGATTGCTATTGTTAACATTCTTTTTACAGTTTTATCCTAAAATAGTTAAAAATGGTCACGTCTATATTCTTAAAACTCCACTTTTTAGAGTAAGAGATAAGAATAAAACAATATATGCATATGATGAAAAAGAAAAGAACAGCGCTATTGACTTATTATCATCTAATCTAGAGATTACACGATTTAAAGGATTGGGTGAGATTTCTCCTGGAGAATTTAAAAATTTTATTAATTCAAATATAAAATTAGAACCTGTTATTTTTAGAGAAAATACATCTATACAGGATGTATTAAGTTACTATATGGGTAAAAATTCTCAAGATAGACAGAATTTTATAATTGAAAATTTAATGGTTGATAATTTATAAATGTCAAATAAAAATACAGATAATAGAAATATTTCAACTATGTATGAAGATTGGTTTCTTGAATATGCTTCATATGTTATACTAGAAAGGGCAGTTCCAAAGATTGAAGATGGTTTAAAACCAGTTCAAAGAAGAATATTACATTCTATGAGAGAAATGCATGATTCAAGATATCATAAAGTAGCTAATATTATTGGTAACACTATGCAATATCATCCTCATGGAGATGCCGCAATAGGAGATGCATTAGTAAATCTAGGGCAAAAAGATTTATTGATTGATACTCAGGGTAATTGGGGAGATATTAGAACAGGAGATAGATCAGCAGCTCCTAGGTATATTGAAGCAAGACTTTCAGAATTTGCTCTAGAGGTAGCTTTTAATAAGCCTATAACAAAAACTAATCCATCGTATGATGGAAGAAAAGATGAACCTATTGCACTCCCAATGAAATTTCCTTTACTTCTTGCTCAAGGAGCTGAAGGAATTGCAGTTGGTTTATCAACTAAAATTTTACCACATAATTTTAATGAACTATTAAAATCTTCTATTCAAATTTTAAAAGAAAAACCATTTAAAATTTTTCCTGACTTTCAAACTGGTGGTTTAATTGATGTGACACAATATAATAATGGGAAAAGAGGTGGAAAAGTAAGAGTTAGATCTCATATTGATATTGTTGATAAACATACATTGAAAATTTCTAGTATACCTTATAATACAACAACGACCAATTTGATTGATTCAATTGTCAAGGCTAATAATTCTGGAAAATTAAAAATTAAAAGCATTGAGGACAATACTGCAGAAGAAATTGAGATTATTATAAATTTAGTTAAAGGTGTATCTCCAGATATGACAATAGACGCTTTGTATTCTTTTACAAATTGTGAAATATCAGTTTCGCCTAATTGTTGCGTTATTGTTAATAATAAGCCAGAATTTATAACAGTTAATGAATTATTAAAGATATCAACAGAAAATACTCTGAAGTTTTTAAAGCTTGAGCTTATTTATAAATTGAAGGTTTTAAAAGAAAAATGGCATATTCTTTCACTAGAAAAAGTATTTATTGAAAATAAAATTTATAGAGATATAGAAGATTGTGATACTTGGGAGCTAATTATAAGTACAATCTTTAAAAAATTAAAACCTTTTGAAAATATTTTTGAAAGGGAAATAACTGATGATGATATTTCAAAGCTCACAGAGATTAAAATAAAAAAAATAACTAAGTATGATAAGTTAAAACAAAAAAATAATATTAAGAATATTGAGAATGAAATTGAAGAACTAAATAATGATATTAAGCATATTGTTGAATATACAATAAGATATTATGAACATCTGTTAAATAAGTATGGAAAAGATAAGTTAAGGAAGACTGAAGTTTCAGAATTCGATTCAATATCAGTGAAAAGTGTTGCAATAGCAAATAAAAAATTATTTGTTAATAAAAAAGAAGGTTTTATTGGTACAAAATTAACAAAAGACGATTTTGTAGATAAATGCTCTAATGTTGATGATATAATTATATTCCTAGATGATGGGCGATATATGGTTACTAGAATTAGTGATAAAAAATATATAGGTAAAAATATTAATCATATTGCTATTTGGAAAAAAAATGATAATCATTTGATTTACAATATGGTATATAAAGATGGTAAATCAAAAAATTCATACGTTAAAAGATTTTCAATCCCTTCTTTAATTAGAAATAGATTTTATAACGTGACTCAAGGTAACGATGGGAGTAAAATATTATATTTTACAGCTAATCCAAATAGTGAATCTGAAGTGATAAATATTTATTTAAATAGTAAAGCTAAAGCTAAAAATAAAATCTTCGAATATGATTTTAAAGATTTAGCTATAAAAAATAAATCTTCAAAAGGAAATATTTTAACAAAATATTCTGTTAGGAGGATTGCAAGGAAAGCTATAGGTGAATCAACTTTAGGTGGAAGAAAGTTATGGGTTGATGAAAACATAGGAAAAATTAATTTAGAAAATAGGGGCATATATTTAGGTAGCTTTAATTCTCAAGATAAAATTATTGTTTTTTATAAGGAAGGTAATTATGAAGTTGTAGAATGCGATTTAAATAAAAGATTTAAGATGTCTGAAATTTTTATTATTGAAAAATTTGATCCTGAGATAATATATTCATTATTATATAAAGATGGTAAAAGTAAGCAGTATTATATAAAAAGATTTAAAATAGAAACACTTATGATTGATAAAAAGTTTGGTTTAATATCAGATTCACGAGGTTCAAGGTGTAAATTGGTTTCTAATTATAATCAACTATTGATTAATTATAGTTATAAGTTAAAGAACAACGATAAAGTTTCTAAAGATGTAAATGTAAATGATTTTATAGACATTAAAGGATATAAATCAATTGGTAAGCGACTTGATAATAAATCTCACATGAGTGGTTTTGCATTTAAAGAAATTATATCTGAAATCAATTCAGATAACACTGAACAAGATGAAGATAGTGAAAATAAAGAACTAACACTTTTTTAATATGAAAAAAATTAGAGCAAAAGTTTCAAAAATAAAAAATGATTTTTATATAAAAGTACCTGATGTTATATCAGAAATGATTAATCTTGATAATGGACAGGATTTGGAAATAACTATTCATGGGAATGTGAATGAGGAACAAGTAGAATTATGGGATTTGCATCCAGAAGATGTTAATAGTATTCAATTAAAAATAAAAGAAGATGTTCATACTATGAATATGTATAATAGGATTTATATACCGGAAAAATATAGATTTTTTTTCCCAGGTATTAATATTGATTTTATACTATCAACAAATGTTGGAAATATTAAAACTCACATAACATCAAATGGTTATTTTACTAAAGGATTAAGACAATGGTTTGCTGTTAATGGGCCTGTTATGCCAAATGATATTATTAATGTAGAATTGATTGACGAGGGTACTTATTCATATAAGTTAGATTACATAAAAGGAGAAAATTGAAAACTATTATTGAACCATTTAGAATTAAATCGGTAGAACCTATTAAAATGAATTCTATCGAAGATAGAAAAAAGATTCTTGATAAATCGTATTATAATTTGTTTCAGGTTAGATCAAATGATGTTATTATAGATCTTTTAACAGACTCTGGTACTGGTGCTATGAGCTCAGATCAATGGGCAGGTATAATGAGAGGCGATGAATCCTATGCTGGAAGTAATAGTTATTTATTTTTCAAAGATACTGTTCAGGATATTTTTGGTTATAAGTATATCCTTCCAACACATCAAGGTAGAGCAGCTGAAAGAATTTTATTTTCTACGTTATGTAAAAAAGGAGATATTGTTCCAAGCAATACACATTTTGATACTACTAGAGCAAATATTCTATTTCAAGGCGCAGAACCTATCGATTTAATAGATGATGAATATAAAAATACTCAGTCTATTTTTCCTTTTAAAGGGAATATGTCAATAAAAAAACTAAAGGAGCTTTTAGATAATACTGAGATAGCTAAAGTTCCACTTATTATGTTAACCATTACTAATAATAGTGGTGGTGGACAACCTGTATCATTACAAAATATTATGGATGTTAGTAAGTTAGCTAAAGAGTATAATGTTCCTCTATATATAGATGCTTGTAGATTTGCTGAAAATGCATATTTTATAAAGAAAAGAGAAGCTGAGTATAAAGATTGGTCAATAAAAGAAATAGTAAATAAAATCTTTTCATATGCTGATGGCTGTACGATGAGTGCAAAGAAAGATGCTATTGTTAATATAGGTGGATTTTTATGTACTAATAATGAGGTTGTAGCAGAAAAAAATAAAAATTTATTGATTTTAACAGAAGGTTTCCCAACATATGGTGGTTTAGCAGGAAGAGATTTAGAAGCTATTGGTATAGGCTTAAATGAAGCAATGGATATTGACTATTTAAACTATAGAATTAAATCTATTGAATATTTAGGAAATAAACTTTTGGAACAGAATGTACCAATTTTACAGCCAACAGGTGGTCATGCTATTTATATTGATGCATCATTATTTTTAAGCCATATACCTAAAGAACAGTTTCCTGGCCAGGTTTTAGCATGCGAGTTATATCTTCAAGGTGGAATAAGGTGTTCAGAAATCGGTAGTTTAATGTTTGGGGGAATCGATGAAGATGGAAAGGAGTTCTTCTCAAATAATGAACTTGTAAGACTGGCTATGCCAAGGAGAACTTATACGCAAAGTCATGTTGATTATGTGATTGAAATTATTATTGAAGTCTATAAAAATAGAAAAAATCTTAGTGGATTAAAAATAACCAAACAATCTAAATATTTGAGACATTTTACAGCTCAATTAGAAAAGGTATAAAATGATAAAAGACAAGTTTGAATATCCAGAAGTTAATTTACAAGCAGCAAAAGAACATGGTTTATCAATTGAAGAATATGATAAAATAAAGAACACTCTAAAGAGAGAACCATCATTTGTTGAGCTTGGTATTTATTCTGTTATGTGGAGTGAGCATTGTTCTTATAAAAGTTCAATTAAAATGCTAAAAACATTGCCAAGAACTGGTGAAAAGTTATTAGTAGATGCAGGTGAAGAAAATGCGGGTTTAGTAGATTTAGGAGATGGTTTAGCAACGTCTTTTAAAATTGAATCCCATAACCATCCATCAGCTGTTGAACCTTATGAAGGTGCAGCTACAGGTGTTGGTGGAATAATGAGAGATGTTTTCACAATGGGTGCTCGTCCAATTGCATCATTAAATTCATTACGGTTTGGGAGTTTGGATATACCAAGAAATAGGTTTTTGTTAGAACATGTTGTTGAGGGTATTGCAGATTATGGGAATTGCTTAGGTGTTCCAACTGTTGGAGGAGAAGTTGTTATAGAGGATAGTTACTCTGGCAATCCGTTGGTCAATGCAATGACAGTTGGGATAATGGATTCTAAGGATTTAATAAGTGCTATTGCTGAAGGAGTAGGTAATCCTGTGTTTATTGTTGGCTCATCAACAGGTAGAGATGGAATACACGGTGCAACTTTTGCATCTGAAGAATTAACTGAAGAAACTGAATCAAAAAAATCTAATGTTCAAGTTGGAGATCCTTTTACTGAAAAATTATTGCTTGAAGCTTCTCTAGAATTGGCTGGAAAAGATTGGCTCGTTGGTATGCAAGATATGGGCGCAGCTGGTATTACATGTTCTTGTTCTGAAATGTCAGCTAAAGGAAAAACAGGTATAAAAATAAATTTAGATTTAGTGCCATTAAGAGAAAAACATATGAATGCATATGAAATAATGTTATCTGAATCTCAAGAAAGAATGCTTGTTGTCGTTAAAAAAGGAACTGAAAAGGAATTGATAAATATTTTTAAAAAATGGGAGTTAGATTGTACTGAAGTTGGCATTGTTACAGATACAGGAAATTTAGAAGTTTTTCATCAAGATGAACTTTTAGCTAACATACCAACAGAAAGCTTGGTTCTTGGAGGAGATGCTCCTCAATATGATATGCCTTATGAAGTTCCATCATATTTAGATAAAATCAATACATATAATGTTGAAAAATATGATTTGTTAAATAACTTAAATAAAAACTTGCTAAGTCTTTTATCAAATCCAAATATAACTTCAAAATCTTATATATATGATCAGTATGATTCAACTGTTAGAACTAATACTGTACTAGGTCCTGGATCTGATTCAGCTGTGATAAGAATTAAGAATACTAAAAAAGGTTTATCTGTATCAACAGATTGTAATGGAAAGTATGTTTATTTAAATCCAAGGCAAGGAGCAATGATGGCAGTGGCTGAAGCTGCTAGAAATGTTGTTTGTACAGGTGCCAAGCCACTTGCAATAACAAATTGTTTGAATTTTGGTAATCCAAAAGATCCTGAAATCTATTGGCAATTTAGAGAAGCAGTTTTGGGAATAGGGGATATGTGCAGGATTTTGAATACTCCAGTTACAGGTGGAAATGTTAGTTTTTATAATGAAACTATTGATTCAGCCGTATATCCAACTCCTGTTATTGGAATGGTTGGTTTTATTGAAGATATTTCAAATCATATGACAATGAATTTTAAAAATGATGGTGATTTAATTGTTGCTATTGGTAATATAAATCCATCATTAGGAGGATCTACATATTTACAGCACTTTTATAATAAAGTTGAAGGGCCATTATCTAATTTTAATACAGTGGATGAGGTCAATGTACAAAATTTATGTTTAGATTTGATTAATCAAAAGATTATTAATTCAGCTCATGATGTGTCTGATGGTGGTATTTCAATAGCATTATCTGAATGTATCCTCGCTTCAAAAGATAATCTTGGTGCAGAAATCAATATTGAGCACAAGATGAGAATTGACGAATTACTTTTCGGTGAATGCTCAAGTCTCATTATTGTTTCGATAAATGAACAAAAACTATACGATTTAGTGCATTTATCTAAAGAATATGATGTTAGGACTCAAACGATAGGTAAAGTTATGAATAATGGAAGATTTTTAGTTAATGACTCTATTGATGTTTCTAAAAAAGAATTATCAAAAGCCTACAACAGTAGTTTTTCTAAAATAATGGAAAAAGTAAATTGATAAATAAAACTATATTTAATGGTTCCCCAAAACCAACTGTCGGTTTAGAGTTGGAGTTATTTACTATTGATAAAGATAGTTTAGGTTTAACTAATGGTGCTCCAAAAATTTTAAAAAAATTTCAGGATAATAATTTTTTTAAGGAAGAATTATTACAATGTATAGTTGAGATTACAACAGATGTATGTAATCATCCAAAAGAATTAATATCCGATATAGCTCCAAAGATTAGTGAGGCTATTAATTATTCAGAAAATAATAATATTCAATTACTATCAATGCCAATACATCCATTTTCAAGAGTTTCCGAGCAATCAGTAACAGAAAATAAGAGGTATTTAGATTTTTTAGATAGAATGCAGTGGCCACTAAGAAGGTTGCTTATTACAGGTATTCATGTTCATGTTGGAGTAAATACAGGTGAAATGGCTATTGCTGTAGTAAATGGAATGAGAAGGTATATACCTTATTTAATTGCGTTATCAGCTAATTCACCTTATTTTGAGGGTGAAGAAACAGGTTTAGCATCGACTAGAACTAAAATTTTTCAAAGTTTACCTAATACTGGAATCCCCCTTGATTTAACTAATTACAGTGAGTTTCAAAAACTAATGAGAACTCTTATACAGGCTGATTCAATAGAGTCAATTAGAGAAATATGGTGGGATGTAAGACCTCATCCAGGATATGGAACCGTTGAAATAAGAGTATGTGATAGTATCCCTGATTTAGATGTTATTCAAGATCTGGCTGCATTAATTCAAGCTTTGGTTGTAGGATTGTGTAATCATTATGAAAATGGGACACAATTGCCATACTTGGATAGTTGGATAATTCATGAGAATAAGTGGAGAGCAACTAGGTATGGTATGGATGCAAAGTTAATTCTAGATTCAGAAGGGAATCAAGAAGATATAACAACAGTAATTGAGAATACGATTATTGCACTTGAACCTGAAATTAATAAACTTGATATATCTGATTCAATGGATAGGATTCTATCTAGGATTAAAAAACGCCATTCTTATTATGGTGAACAAATAAAACTATTTAATAAAAATAAAAGCTTTCAAGATCTTATAGTCTACAATGTAGATAAGTTTAAAAATTCTATTTAAAGAATATATTATATCTTTCATTAGTTAAAATATCAACCATTTGAGTGTGAATTTTCCCATTAGAGGTTAGTATTCTTGAACCATCATAGGGAAGCTCTGAATTATCCCAATCTGTAACACTAGCGCCAGCTTCAGTGGCAATTAATGCTCCTGCAGAAATATCCCAAGGTTTAAGGCCATATTCATAGTAGCCATCAAACCTTCCCATTGCTACAAAACAAAGGTCTAAAGATGCTGCTCCAAGTCTTCTTAAGCCCCTTGTTTTATCATAAAACTGCTTAAATATTTCAAAAGATAAATCATACTTATCATCATGTAAGTATGGAAAACCTGTAACTAAAAGAGAATTACTTAAAGTATTACTTGAAGTAACATTTATCTTCTTTGAATTTAGATATGACCCTTTGTTTTTTTCAGCATAAAAACATCTATCTGCCGCTGGATTATATACAACACCACATATATGTTTTTTGTTCTTTTTTACAAGCGATAGTGAAACTGCAAATATAGGTAGATTATGAGTAAAGTTTGTTGTGCCATCTAGAGGGTCTATAATCCAAAGATATTCACTACCATTATCAATATTACCTAATTCTTCAGATAAGATAGAGTGATCTGGGAATTTGAATTTTATTTGTTTAATAAGATAGTCCTCAGATTTCTTGTCTGCCTCAGTTACTAAATCTATATTTGTAGATTTTTTTTCAACCGATGAAATATTTCCAAAATATTCCATTTGAATTTTTCCTGCTTCCTTAGCAATACTTATAGCAAACGTTAAAAATTCTGAAGGGTTATTCAATTATTTGTATGTTTTTAATTGTCCAGATTTATAGCGTTCCCAATACTCATCAAGTTTAGTGCTTAAAAGAGGTAATAGGAACATACATCCTATAATATTTGGAAAACCACACGATAATATCATCATATCTGAGAAATCAATTACGTTGCCTAGTGAAGCAACGGCGCCAAGTACAACACAGCCAAGATACATTGCTTGGTATATTCTAATGGTTGATGATCCAAACAAGTATTTCCAACCTTTATCTCCATAATAGTACCATGATATCATTGTGCTAAATGAAAATAGAAATACAACAATTGATAAAATGTAAGGGAACCATGAAATAACACTTCCAAATGCTGCAGATGTAAGTTCGGCTCCATTAATACCTCCACCAACTTGGTAAAGAGGGTTTATATCTGCGGTGATTAATATAACTGAAGCCGTCATGAAACATACCACTATGGTATCTATAAATGGACCAATCATAGCAACAATACCTTCTCGAACAGGCTCATCAGTCTTAGCTGCAGAATGAGCAATTGAAGCAGAGCCAACACCACCCTCATTACTAAAAACAGCACGTTTAATACCAGTTACAAGAGCACCAATAAATCCACCGTAAGCAGCATCTGGTGAAAAAGCTTGGCTAAGTATAGAAGAAAGTACCCCTGGAAGCTTATCTATGTTTGTTATAATAACAAATAAAGATGCTCCAACATATAATACTACCATCAGTGGAACAATTTTTTCAGTTGTTTGACCAATCCTTTTAATACCACCAACAATTACTGTTCCAACAAGAATGGCTAATAGTATACCATATATATAATTTGGTAGTCCGATTAGCTTTCCAAACAGTTCATAGGATTGATTTGCTTGAAACATGTTTCCACCACCAAATGCGCCACCAATAATAAAAATAGCATACATTCCACCAAGAATTTTACCTAGCGTACCAAATCCTTTTTCTTTTAAACCTTTATCTAAGTAGTACATTGGGCCACCACTTACTGATCCATCATCATTTACTTGTCTGTATAATTGTCCTAATGTACATGAAACAAATTTTGCTGACATGCTAAAAAAGGCGATAAAGACCATCCAAAATACTGCTCCAGGACCACCAAGTGATACTGCAACAGCAACACCTGCTATATTACCAAGTCCTATGGTTGCTGATAAAGCTGATGTGAGAGCTTGAAAATGACTTATTTGTCCAGTATCATCCGGATTGTCATACTTACCCTTGATAATATCTATTGAATGGCTAAAACCCCTTATATTTATAAATTTGAAATATAATGTAAATACAAGTCCTCCTGTTAATAGCACAAGTACAATTAAAGGAAATCCATTAATAGAATAAAATAATACGGGAGCTAAATATCCAACAAAAATTCCAAAAAACTCATTTATTTGATCTAAAAAACTCATTGTTTCTCCTTATAAACCTGTTTCTTTAACAGTTTGTTTAACAGCATTTAGTGTATTTTCTAATTGCTCTTTTTCACTATCAAGTAATTTAAATTCTAATATTTTTTCAATACCATTTGAACCAATGACAGTTGGTACACCAATAAAATATCCATCTACACCAAACTCTCCTTCACATAATGCTGCGCATGGCAGGACACGTTTTTTATCTTTAAGGTATGACTCAGCCATCTCAATAGCTGATGCAGCAGGAGCATAGTAAGCCGAACCATTACCAAACAATTTAACAAGTTCACCACCACCAAAGCGTGTTCTTTCAACAATAGCATCTAATTTATCTTTAGATATAACTTCTTCAGCTGGTATACCACCAATTGTTGCAAGTCTAGTAATTGGTACCATTGTATCACCATGACCACCTAAAACCATACAATTAACATCTTGTGTTGAATAGCCTGATTCCATTGCTAAAAATGTTTTAAATCTTGTGCTATCTAACACACCAGCCATACCTATAACTTTATTTTTAGAAAATCCCGATACTTTATAAAATGAATAAACAATAGCATCGAGAGGATTTGATAAAACAATAACAAATGCGTTTGGAGCATATTTTTTAACATTATTTGCAACATCAGTAATAATTTTAATATTTATATCCAGTAAATCTTCTCTATTCATTCC
>MDSW01190941.1_pt1 | contig 93815 bp, 55 predicted proteins | sample 811171 | NCBI WGS metagenome assembly MDSW01 (sample SAMN05326641, study PRJNA326480) | marine metagenome | isolation source: seawater | place: Atlantic Ocean: North West | collected 2012
CAACGCGCCCGGCGATGACAAGAACGGCGGCGACACGACGTGCGGGGAGTGTGCTGAGGATCACTACGTTGCGGCCGGGGCGTGCGTCGCGTGCGCCGCCGGGTACTTCAACGCGCCGGGTGACGGCGTGGACGGCGGCGACACGGGGTGTCACACGACGTGTCACCCCACGATCTCGTGCGTCGTCGCGGGACCCGCGATGAAAAGCACTGGTTGCGCAGGGGTGACGATTCCGCATGGGTCGACATGCACGCCGACGTGCGACTCCGGGTACGCAGTCGACAGCGTGTTCGCGTGCGATATTAACGCGACGACCTGCGAGCCCACCTTGCGCGCGGGGAAGTGTTCGGCCCCGTGCCGAGACTTTTTGTGTCTGTTGGCGCCGAGCGCGCCGGCGGCGCGCGCGAAGGTGGCGGAGCTCAGGTTGCGACGCGAGGAGCTGTAGCGTGCGCGCGCGATGGGACTCGGGACCATTTGTACAGAGAAATATACGAGAGGCTACTCGCATCACCATCACGGCGTCGCGTGCGATGTCGACCGCGCGCCGACTGCCCCTCGTCGCCCTTGGAGCGGCGTCTCGGGCCTGTCCGGCACCTCTAGAGGTGTGGGCGCCGACCAGGTGCTCGTCGCGTCGCTCATATTATTACCTCATGTAAAGAGTCTCGCAGCAAGCTGCTCGAACCACGTGTCGATTTCGAAAATCTTGTGGGTCCTCGACGTCGTGCGCGAGCGGACTCGTCCCTTTCCCTCCCCGTCCCGTACACACCCGATCGCGCGCGAGCGAAGCGTGACATCCCGCCCCTTCCTCGCGCGAGCCCCCCGGGGAGGGACGGACGGGACATGAATCAGAGCGGCGTCTCGTTTTCGCCTTGAGAAGCAGAGGCGCGCGCGCTCTGAATCTGGGCACCCCCAACGTCGTGGGTCTCTTCACCCGGCGTCGCCCGACGGTGAGGGTGCGCCACCATGCCGTTCGAGCTTGACGCGGAAGATTTCGACGACTCCACGCTGTGGGCTGCGGTGGACGCGGCTCCGCCGCCGAGGCCCCGCCCGGCGGTCGCCGCGCCCCGACCCGTCGCGGTGGGTTCTCGCGAGCGCCCTCCCGCGACGTTGAACCTCCAACGCGTCGCTGACGCAGATCGCGGCGCGACGGCGCCGGACCATCGTCCCGCGCCCGGCGCTCGTCCCCCGCTTCACTTCCACCCCACGCTCACGACGAACCCCCACCGCCCCACGAGTGATGGCGCGCCCGTCGAGGTGCATCGAGGCAACTACGAAAACGTCCGCGCGGCCGACGTCGCCCCCCTCCCTCGCCACGTCCGGGTGGAGCTGGCGCTGGAGAAATCCAACGGGCGCGTCGCCGTCGCCACCGTCCCCCCGGGCGTCTTCGACGAACACCTCGTGGCGGCGTGTAAGCGCATCCCTGGCGCCGCGTTCGACGGCCGGTTCAGGCGGTGGACGTTCCCAGACGAGCACCTGGCCGAGGCGACGCGCACGCTCAAATCCGCCGCGGGGGTCGTCGTGGAGCTCGTTCCGCCGCAGCCCGTCGCGCAGAGAACGCTCGCCGCCATGGCGCAGCTCGAGCGCGCCGCGGCGAAGGCGCTGCGAGAGCTCGAGGCACCCGACGCCGACTCGCGCGCGAAAACGGCGGCCGTCACGCGCTTGGCGGAGCGCCTGTACTCGGAGAAGGTTCCGGCGAACATACGCGAGTCTCTCTTCCCGTTTCAGGAGGAGGGCGTGAAGTTCGGCTTGGCGCGGCACGGCCGCGTTCTGATCGGCGACCAGATGGGTCTGGGCAAGACCGTTCAGGCGCTAGCCCTGATGGCGGCGTACGAGTCGGAGTGGCCCGCGCTCGTTTTAGTCCCGACATCGCTCCGCGGGGCGTGGGAGAGCGCGCTTCAGCGGTGGCTCTCGCTCGCGCCGCGCGAGGTGGCGTCGGTGGAGAGCGGGTCGGAGGGGTACAAGCTCGCGTCGGCGCGGGTGGCCATCGTGCCGTACTCGCTCGTGGGGAAGCTCGCCGCGATGATGGCGGAGCGGCGGTACCAGGTGGTGGTGTGCGACGAGTCGCACTTCCTGAAGGATCAGAAATCGCAGAGGACGAAGAGCGTGTTGCCGCTGCTGAAGGCGGCGCGGCGCGCGGTATGCCTCACGGGCACGCCCGCGCTCTCGCGGCCAGTGGAGCTCTTCACGCAGATCCACGCTTTGCGCCCGAACGTCTTCACCAAGTTCACCGAGTTCGCGCAGAGGTACTGCGCCGGGGCGCGGTTCGGGTGGCAGGGGTGCAGCCACCCGGACGAGCTCTTCGCGCTCATCAGCCGCCTCGTCATGGTCCGGCGCCTGAAGAAGGACGTGTTAACTCAGCTCCCGCCGAAGCAACGGACGCAGGTGATGCTCGCGTTGCCGAAATCCGACGCGCTGGCGGAGGTGAAGGCGATCAACGCGAGCCTGAAGGCGTTCCGCGAGAGCGCGCGGGACGCCGGGGTGGAACCCGGGACGGACGGGCTCGGGAACCGGTCTCTGGACGAGCGACGGCTGATGAACGATCTGTACCGCGCGAGCGCGGCAGCGAAGGCGCGGCCGGTGCGGGAGTACCTCGAGACGCTCGCGGACGGCGGGTGCGACAAGTTCCTCTTCTTCGCGCACCACAAGGTGATGCTGGACGCCGCGAGCGAGTTGTTCGAGCAGAAGCGCGTGCGACACATTCGCATCGATGGCTCGACGCCCGCGAAAGACCGCCAGAAGCTCGTGGACACGTTTCAGACGGACGAGCGATGCCGGGTCGCGGTGCTGAGCATCAAAGCCGCGGGGATGGGCTTGACCATGACCGCCGCTTCCGTCGTCGTCTTCGGCGAGCTGAGCTGGACCCCGGGTGAGGTCGTCCAGGCGGAGGACAGGGCGCACCGCATCGGCCAGGCGAGCTCGGTCAACGTGCAATTTTTGTGCGCAAAAAACACGGTGGACGACGTCATGTGGGGCGCCGTGCAGAACAAGCTCGAGAACCTCGGACAGGTCCTCGACGGGAACGCGGGGGAGTGCCTCGAGCTCGGCGGCACCACCGACGCGCCGGCGAGGACGCGCGAGCAAAGAATCGAAACGCTCGCGGCGTACGCCGACCGGTCCCCGGGAGGGGGACCGATGCGAGCGGGATCCGCGTCCGGCGCGGAGGAGGACGACGCGCGACGCGCGACGCGGCAGGGCACGCTCGACGCCTTCATCAGAGGCGGCGGGTCGGCGTCGGGGGGGGCGGATCGGGGGGACCGGTTCGACGAGCGGTTCGGGGGTGCGCCGGGATCCCAATCCCAGTCCCAATCCCTCGCGGGGTCCAAGCGACTCGCGGAGAACGCGCCGCGGGTGCCGACGGAGCGAAGTCCCGCGCGGTGGCGCCCGCCGCCGGAGTGGGAGCGGATGGACGACGAGGCGCTCGTAGAGTTGGGCTCGGCTCCCGTTTGTCGCTGAAGGCACTCGTTTCTACACGTTTCAAATCGAAAGTCGAACAATAGCGTCGGCCCTCTTCTCCCCGTCCTTCGTCTTCATCGGAACGACTTATTTCCAGAGCTTCTGGGCTGCATGCCGTCGCCCATGACCGCGCCCTTGGGGTCTCGCATGAACTGGTTCTCCGCCTCCTCGGAGTGGTACACGCAGCTCACCTCCGGGCTCTTGTCGAGGTCCCCCACAAACGCAAAGGTATTCATGGATCGCTTGCAATCCGCCTCCTGTTCCCCGCTCACGAGCTTTTCCCTCTCGAGGATGCTCCAGTTGCTCCGCCGGAGGACGCACCCGGGCTTCACCTCCGGCTGCGCGACGTAGATGTTGAACGGGTTGAGACTCATGAACACGCGCTGGTCGAAGACCATGGCAGAGGCGCCGTTGGCCATGCACACCTCGCTGGATGGGGTCTGCTTGTCCAAGATCTCGCGGCTCGCCACGTTCGCGGGCTCGAGCGTGACCGAGGTGTCAAACGCCACGCCCGCGCCCATGCCGATGACGAAAGCGCCCGCGATGAGGAAGTTCGTCACCGGGCTCTTCCCGCCGTTGGGGTCACCGCCGCCGGGGCCGCCGAAAGGGCCGCCCCCTCGAGGGGGCGCGCCGGCGGTTTCCGCCCAGCCCTCCCGGGGTGGCGCGTAATCATACTCGTACTGCTCCGGTCGGCGGTACGCGTCGCGCTCCGCCCCGGGCGGACCGCGGCGGTAAGAGCGCTCATCGTCGCGCTGCGCCCCGTCGCCGCCACTGCCCGCGGCGCGGACGCGAAGGGGGCGACGGAAGGACGTACGACGACGAGGAGAGAGAATCGGCGACGCGGCGACCGAGGAGGTGGACACCGAGCCGCACGCTCGCGAGGACGCCGACGCGAGGGACGCCGACGCGGCGGATGACGCGAGGAATGTCATCGCAGAGAGCGCGGAAGGGCGCGCGCGAGCAGAGGTGAACGCCCGGAACGAGGCGACGTCTCTTGAGATGCCCGAGGGTTTTCCAGTTCTCTCAAGAACACGTCGTCAATCAGCCGGCGAATAATTACCGACTCTCGCGCGCGTCGTCGGCGCCGCTTATCATAGCGCTCAGGCTACTAGCATTACTAGCTCTACCAGTAGAGCTAGCTCTAGAGCTAGTTTTTAGAGACGGGCTGGAGCCGTCCGCAGTGTTGCGCGCGCGCTTCCCAGGGGGGCGGCGTATGCTGTCGTTTCTCGGTCGAGGCGCGAGCGGCGGCGAAGAGGGCGCCTCGGCGCCACGCCCCCCCTCCCACGAGGACGCCTCCGTCGACCTCGCGTCCGCGCCGGCGCTTGATCTCACCCTCGAGGCGACCCTCTCCGGTCACACCGATCGCGTGTGGAGCGTGGCGTGGGAGCCGCAGGGCCGAACGCTGGCGACGTGCAGCTCGGACAAGACCGTCCGGCTGTGGGCGCCCTCGCGCGCGGCGGGGGGCGCCTGGGTCACTGTCGCCGAGCTCGAGGGTGTCCACACGCGCACCGTGCGCCAGGTCGCGTGGTCCCCCTGCGGTACGCGCGTCCCCTATCCCCGCCGTACCCGCGACGAACGCCAAACCTAATCTAATCGCCTCCGCGCGAATCCGACGAAGAGCCCCGCTCGCGACGTCTCGTTCACTCGTCGCGTCGTCGCCCCTCCTCTCCCCATAGCCCCCGCCGCCATCACGCCCCATCCGCGCTCTCGTCGTCACTCTCTCCTCACGCCTCCCCTCTCTAACGCTCCCCCCCGCGCCGCCCCTCTAGGCCGTCTCCTGGCGACGGCTTCTTTCGACGCGACGACGGCCATCTGGGCGCAACAGGGCGGCGAGTGGGAGTGCGTCGCCATCGTCGAGGGCCACGAGAACGAGGTCAAGTCGTGCGCGTGGTCGCCGAGCGGCGCTTTGCTCGCGACGTGTGGTAGGGACAAGACGGTGTGGATCTGGGAGCTTCAGCCCGGGAACGACTTCGAGTGCGTCGCGGTGTTGAACGGGCACACGCAGGATGTCAAGTGCGTGAAATGGCACCCGACGGAGGACGTGCTCGTGTCCTGCGGGTACGACGACACCGTAGCGACGTGGGAAGAGGACGAGGGCGGGGACGACTGGAGCCACGCGTCGAGCATCGGCGTCAAGGAGGGAGGACACGAGTCCACCGTGTGGGCGGTCGCGTTCGAGCCCGGGGGGAGGAGGAGGATGGTATCGTGCTCGGACGATCGCACGATCAAAGTGTGGAACGCGGAAGGTGAGCCGTCGCCGCGCGACCCCCCCCGAGGATCGCTTTCTCTCTCGGACTTTTTTCCGAAGAGTCGCTCGCCGAGGAGTCGCTCGCGAGCGCTTTGGTGCTGGTCAGACGGTCGAGTCGGGCGCGCTCCAGATGCGCCCGGGTCAACATAACTGCCAGCGAGATCGAATTCGGGGCTTGGCAGCCTCAGACGGCAAAATTGCAACCGCGGCGTCACTTACTTGTGGACGTCGCGGATCTGCGCCGTCGACACCTTCTCTCTTCTCGACACTTTCCTTTCCCCCCTCGCGGGTCCCGCTCTTCAGACTCTTTCGCTGACGTCCGCCTTCTCTCTCTCCTTGTCGTTCGTTCTTTCGCCGCGCGCTCCATCATCAGGCGCGCCGCACGTGCGGCTCGATCCGGCGGCGACGTTTCCGTGCGGGCACGACCGCCCCGCGCTTTGCGTCTCGTGGGGCGTGGGGGGCGCGGTGGCCTCCGGCGGCGGGGACAACAGCGTGCGTCTGTTTTGCGAGACGCCTGGTGGGGATGGCGGCGTTTGGAGGCAGATCGGGGCGGCGGAGTCGGCTCACGAGGACGAGGTCAACGGCGTGGCGTGGCATCCAACCGAGCGCGGCGTGCTCGCGAGCTGCTCGGACGACGGGACGGCGAAAATTTGGCGCGTGACGCCGCGGGCGAGGGCAGAGGGTTGAGGAGTAGCGAGTCGCTCCGTCGGGTAGAGACGATCGACGATCGTGCGATGGTTTGTGAAGACGCGCACGAATCGATTTCGCACCGGCGCGTCTTCTCTCCCGCCCCCGCGCTCTTCCGCTCATCGCTTGGAGTACACGGGAGTGCTCTTCGCGTTTGGCTGCGAGACGCGGGTGAACTTGAGGAGCTGCGCCTCGACGGTTTGGTCCGCGGCGGCTTCGAGGTACGGCTCCAGCTCGTCCATCGTCCACCTCGGCTTGAGCGCGAAGAGCGCGGCGAACCGCTCCTTCGGGGTCTTCGGGAGCCGGCTCGCGCGGAACGGCCGGACGGTCCCCTCGCTCCCGTCCGCGGCCTTCTCCACGAGCGCGAGGCCGCGGAGGAGCTTCTCGTCGCACGCGTCGCGGAACGCCCCGGGGACGCGAAGTCGCCACTTCTCGAGAAACGCCCCGAGCCGCCACCTCGCGCCGCCCCCCGCGCCGCCCCGCCCCCCGCCGACCGCGCCTGCCCCCCCACCGCCGCTCGCGATCTCGTCCATCATCCGCGCCGCCTTGGACGCGCACACCTTCGCGCCGTCGATGGCGTCCGCCGCATCCGCCGAACCGGAGGACCCGTCGGCGCCGCCCTCCTCGCGCTTCTTCTCGTCCTCTCGCGCGAACGTCCTGAGCGCCAATCGCGTCAGGTCCTTCGGGAAGCCGTCCTCGGCCATGGCGTCCGCCATCGCCTCCCTGGGGACGCCGTTCAGGTCCCATCCCTTCGCCTCGGCGGTGACGATGACGATTTCCACGACGTAGTCGAGGTACTCCTCGTCGACGCCGCGGTATCGGCCGCCTTCGTGCGCGAAAGCGGGTCCGCGCGCGAGCGCGAGCGTCGTCTCCGCCCGGCTCCCCCGGGCCTCCGCGAGCAGGGCGTCGAGCGGGATGCCCTTCGGTGGGGGATCCGGGACGCCCTCCTCGCCGTAGTCCTGATCGTCCAGCGCGGCGTACCACGCGTCGTCCGTCTCGCGGTCGCCCTTGGGGCCCTTGTACACGTGCGGCGGGGCGAGAAGCCGGGACCACATCTCGTCGAGCTTGGGCTCCGCGCGGACCAGCTCGAGGTGGGACTCGGCCTGCGCGAACGCGACGAGCGCCGAGGAGGGCGCGGCGGCCTCCGCGGCGGCCTCCGCGGAGGCCTGCGCGATCGCCTCCGCGGGGGTGGAGGGCGCGGAGCTCGCCGTGCGCCGCCGCTTCGACGGCGTGCGGTCGGGGGAGGAGACGGCGATCGCGTCAGAGGCGCGTTCGGCGCCGTCGCGCGGGGTGATCCCGCCGGGGGGCTGCATCAGGAGGAGCGTGTTGGACGTCTCCACGCGCTTCACGAGGTACGTCGCGTCGCTCGTGCACAGCACCGCCTCGTCGTCGGGGCCGCCCTTGAAGCACAGCTCCTCCTCACCGGACTGCACCTTCGCGAGGAGGTCGTCCGGGAGCTCCAGGAGCTCAACCTCGTTCGCGTCGAAGTCGCGCCCGTACACGAGGTCGACGCCCTCGCCGGGGGCGAGGGCGTGCGCCCGCCCGAACCAATCAGACACGGGCGGGGACATCGGAGCCGCGCGACGTGCGCGATCGACGCGAACGCGCGTGGATGGAATGCGCGCAGGCGGGGTGGTCGAGGGGGCGATCTCGAGCCCGCGAGTTTCAAACTTCCTGAGGTGTGCCAACTTCGCAAGTGCGCCCAGAAATCGCGCCGGAGAAAGCGCCGGCATCCGCGCGATGAATTTCGCCGGTCGCGCTTCGTCGTGTCGAACACGTGAGGGTGTAATTAGACTACTGGTATCTTTCGGTGCGAATCCCTCGACGGGCGAATTCCTCTACGCGCGCGCGCCTGGAAGCGCTCCCGCGTCGAGATCCCTCGACCTCGTCGCAGTTCTCCACTCACGCGCGACGATGTCCGGGAAGATGACCGCGCCGAAGATAAACGCGCGCATCTTCGAAGAGACGCTCGACTCGTTGTTGAGCCCGGACGCGTTCGATTTCAACCCTTTCCCTGATATTTTGCCCGGTGACGACGCGGGCGACGCTGCGCCCGCGACCGACTTCGCCGTCGCGTCCGCGCCGCGGCCGAGGCGTGCGATCACGATCGACGCGGACGCGTCGATCCGTTCCCGCGCCCCTCCCCGCGCGAAAGGGCGAGCGCCCGCCGCCAAGAGGCCGCGGTCCAGCGCGAATCAGGCGGAGACGCAGAAGCGCTACCGAGAGCGCAAGAAGATGAAGATGGACGAGCTCGAGAAGACCATCGAGGCCCTTCGCGCGGAGGTGCAGGATCTCCGCGCACGACGCAAAGATTCCGTCAACGCCGCGTCCGGCTCCGCGCCGCGCGCACCCCGCGACGGCCCCGCGCCCCGCGCCGAATCCATCGTCGGCGCGGGAGAGAATTCCCGCGGGGGTTCCGACGACACCGACGCCGCGCCGGGCCCCCGCACCGCGCCCGCCTCCCCGACGTCCGCCGCCGAGGATCTCGACTCCCTGGGCGACCGCTTCGGAGGTGACATGGCCGCGGAGGCCCTGCGCGGTGCGCACGGCGGCGACGAGTTCCAGAATTCCATATGGTCGTTGGCGCTGGAAGTTGGCGACGCGATGCGGCGCGGGAGCGCGGGGGACTCCGCCGGGGGCGCGGCGCGGGGCCGGCGGCGGTTCACGTCGTACGCCGACGTCGAGCTCTGGTTCGGTAACGCGGAACGCGTCTACGACCTCGCCGTGGAGAAGATTCGCGGCCTTTTGCTCGTCGGCGCGTCGGACGTGGACGTCAGGGCGGCGATCGACGACGTGGTGTTGATCGTGAACGACGCGCGGTGCTCGCGCCCCGAGCTGGCGACGGTGACGACGCAGCAGTCGTGCGTGCAGATGATGATGGAACACTTCGAGGGCGGGGCGGATCTTCTGAAGGTGTGCAAGACCTCGAGCGCGTGGATGGTCAAGTCCATCGTGGACGCGACCCGGATGGAGGGGGACTGGGGGGAAATCGTCGCGAAGATCAAGGAGAACGTCTCGCCGAAAGAGGTGGACGAGATCGTGCGGTGGGGGGACGAGTACTACCAAGAACTGAGCGCGAAGGTGCTCCGCAAGAGGCTCGACGTCGTCCGGCGCTTCGCCGCGCACGTGGAATCCGGGAGCGTCGCCGAGAAGACGTACTACAACGCGCCGATCGACGCGCTGAGAAGGCGCGAGGGAGAGATGGCCGAGGTGTACGACTCGCTGCTCGGAAGCGTCCAGGACGAGATGGAGATGCACCTCAGGGGGGTGCGCGACCTCTTCGCGCGCCTTTCGCCCAGGGCGGCGGCGACGCTGGTGGTATCGTCCCACCCGACGGCGATCGACCCGTTCCTGCTCGCCAAGGCGCTCCGCGTCGACGCGCGAGCCGAGAAACTCCCGACGAACGAGGAGAGCACCGGAAAGGAGGACGCGCCGCGGACGCGATCGCAGAGCCCGGAGAGTGCGAAGGACGGCGGCGACGCCTCCAGCGAGGACAACAAGGGGAGCCGCGACGGCGGCAGGAGGGGTGGGCGGTTCCCAGTGATCGGCAGCGTCGGGAGCTTCTGAGGGAACGGGAACGAACGAATGAACGCATATAAATACCTTCACACCTCCACTCACGTGACACCCTCACATCTTCCTCATCAGTCTCCTAATCGTCGTCATGCGAACCGTCGTCATTTTCGCCACAGTAGTCGCCATACGTCGAAGATGACGAGTCGTCGTCGTCGTCGTCGCCGTCGTCGTCGTCGTCGTCGTCGCCGTCGTCGTCGTCGTCGTCGTCGTCGTCGTCTTCGTCGTCGTAGGAGGAGTACTCTTCGTCGTCGGAGTAGTCCTCCGTAGAGAACCAGTCAGAACCGAAATCAAATTCGCTTCTGACGACGCTCGCGGCGAACGCCCTCAGCTCCGCCGCGGACCCGGACCCCATCCTATTCTCCACGTCCTCCTTCTCCCACGCGAAATACAGATCGCCCTTATGCGCTGCGTACGTCGCCAGCTCCTCGTAGTGCTGATCCTTGAACCACGAAGCCGCGAGTTGGCCGATTCTTCGAGCCCGGCGGATGTACCTCATGAACTCCCTGTGCACCTCGTTATCACGGCTGCCCTTCCTCGGCACCGGGTTACCCTCCGCCTGCCAATTGTAGAGTCCGAACAACTCGCCCGAGTACTTGTACTCTTCCTCGACGCGTAAGCAGTACGAGAGGACGAGCTTGTCGTAGAAGGGGTGCCGTCTCATCGGGTTGGTGTGGTCCCATTCGGGGTGCGGCTTGAACACCTCGCCATGCATGCCCGTGCCGACGTTGCTCGGATCCCGCCGGTATTTGACGCCGTCGATCACCCTCATGTTGCTGAACTTCTCGGCGAGGTCCACCTTCTCGACGTTGTCGGGCTTGACCGCGACCGGCGCCTCTCTGCGGTCCTCGACGCCGTCGTCGTCAAGGAGCTTCACCGCGAGCCTCCCGCGGTCCGGGAGCCATTGTTTGACCCTCCCGAGCCGACCGTTCAGCTCAGGTTTGCCGTCGAGGCCCTTGATAGTGACCTCGCATCCGACGAGCTCGTGCGTGGATGCATCGGTCATGGCGGGCTCACGCGTGCGGGGGCCAGCGCCGTGTGTCGAGGCGGTGATTCGAAAAGTACACAACGAAGGACCACACTATGCGTACGTTCCGGCTGAATCTGACGAATCCGTGCCGCCTCAAAGGTTTTGCCGCCAGTTTCCGCAAGATTCGGCCGTCGGCAAATCGTCGTTCGCGATCGACGAAGAGTTGAATTGAAAGTGTCCAGATCGAGTCGTGAGCCCATGCGCCTATGAAACTTAGTGATTTGAAAGGGAACATTCGGAAGTCCCATCGGATTGGAGGTGTCCGAGCTGGCACTGAGGATGCGGATGGTGTGGGGGAGGCAGCCTCGGCGCCTCGGTGCGGCATTTTGTCACCTCCGTCCCACCTCCCCTCTGACTCGGCGCGGACGCGGCGCACGAACTCGGCGGGTCTCACGCGCGGGGTTCTTCTTTCGGCGCGCACGTGACCGCGGCTCGGGCTCGGACGACGGCCGACGCGCGAGCGCGCGCGCGAGGGGACCGACGACTCGACTTGTTTTTGGCGCGGCGATGGACGGGCGCTGAGGAGTCGGTTGTCGACAACGAAGTTGGTTCGCGGGGGGTGAAGGATGGAGGCGCGCGGGCTCGCGTGGGGGCTCGCTCGCGCCGCCATCGACGCGCGCGGGCCCGAGTTCCTGCGCGGTCGGAGCGTCCCCGGCTCGGCGCGATGCCGAGCTCGTGGCGGGTGCGTCGCGCGCGCGCCCCGCCCTCGGATTCACCCCGCCCCGCTCGCGTTCGACTCGAGGTTTTCTCGTGCCCGGCCCCGCGCCCCCCGACGCGCGCACGCGACGGCGCCCCGCGACGCCGCGCGCGCGTGAGCCAGGTCATTCCGCGCGCGTGTATTCTCCTCCCCTCCCGCACTCCTCCGCGCCTTTCACCCGTCGTCTCCCGACCCCCTTCCGTTCGCGACTGACCTCGAGATCGCCCCTCCGCGCGCGCTCACCCAACCGACGTCCCCCCTCGCGCGGAAAATAAAAATCAACAGGCACCCGCGCAGCCCTCCCCGCGTCATGATCACGTCGTCATCGAGCCTCCCTCTGCGACGCTCGCGCCACGCCCGCGTTCTCATCATCGCCCGATCCTCCGCTGACGCCTCCGCGGGTCGGATCCCCGCCGGCGATTTTGGCGAGGCGCGGCGCCGTCGGATGCTCGAGAAGACGCTAGACGAGTGCAAGGCTGAGGATGAGGAGTGCGCCCTCGACTACGCTCCGTCGTTCGAGTTCGCGGACGGGTTCGACCCCGCCCCTCTGAGCGCGGAGCAGGAGCGTTTGCTCGACGCGGAGGAGGAGGAGATGGAGCGCGCTCGCGGCGGCCAGGATGACCGGCTGGCGAAGGACGGTTTGCACGCCAGCATCTTTAACTGGCTTGCGCACAGGATGCCCGGGCAGGTTCGGCAGAAGCTCCCGCGAGTCGTGTACAACGAGACGGACAACCGGAGCTGCTGGGCGCTCGCGTTCTGCGGGTTCCTGTGGACGTCTTCCACGTGCATGGTGTTCTCCCTGCTCCCCGTGTTCCTCAAGACGGAGCTCGGGTACAGCAACACGCGCATCGGCGCCATGGAGGGGGCGTCGCTCCTGCTGAGCAACCTCAGCCGGGTCATCTCCGGCGTCCTGAGCGACGTCATCAAGTCGCGCGTCAAGGTGATCGCCCTCGGCAGCGCGATGACGGCGGCGATGAAACTCGTCCTCGCCTCCGCGGTTTCCCCGCAGTGGGTCATGAGCGCGAAGCTCCTGGACCGGTTCGGGAAGGGCGTCCGCGCGGCGCCGACGGATGCCCTCATCGCCGACCTGAGCCCGAAGCAGAAGCGAAGCACGACGTACGGGCTGCACCAGAGCCTGACCACTCTGGGCGGAGTCTTCGGGTCGATGTGCGCGGTGGCGTGCATGACGATGACGAGGAACAACTATCGCGCGACGTTCACGCTCGCGGCGATTCCCAGCGCGTTCGCCATCTTCATGCTCCTGTACTACGTCAGCAAGCCGCAGAGGCTGCAGACGAAGCACAACGGCGTGCCCGCTTTCCCGGCGCGCCCGGCGCCGTCTAAGAGGCGGCACGGCAGGGGCCCACTCGCGATGGTGTACGAGCCCGTGCGGTGGCGGCGAAACGAGTGCAAGGATAAGGGGCGCGACATGGCGTGGCACCGGAGCAAGCGAACGTGGAGAATGGTCGGGGAGTGGCTCTCGGAGCACCTCGAGGACATGAAGACGAGGGCGAAGAGGGTCAAGGAGAAAAACCCGGACGAGCTCCTGTTCCCACAGCTCAAGAGGGAGGACGGGGAAAAAGAGGAGGCCTGGGAGACGAGGCAGTGGGAGTGGGAGGCGGAGTACCTCAGTACGGAGGAGGAGCGCAAGTACCGCTCGAGGCGCGGGCTGAGGAAACGACGCGACGGCGCCGCAGAGCAATACGCCGGTGTCGTCGTCGACGTCCCGAGACTCAGAAACGGCGCCGACGAAACCGGCGCCGCGCCCGTCGTCGTCGTCGGCGCGCCGAACCCGACCGACGGCGCGAACGGAAAGCGCGCCAACGCGGCGGGATCGAGAAACCCCAACGCAGCCTCGGGCGCGGCGTCGGTTTCTTCGGCGGCGGGTTCGAACGCAGAGGAGACGAAGGTGGCTTGGGGGTCTTGGCGGTGGTCGCTGTCGGAGGCGTTTCAGCTCCCTTGGGAATTCTGGCGCGCGCTTCTCGTTTTCACGGTCCTGAAAGTCGCGCGGTTCAGCGAGGCGTTCGTGACATTACACGCCAACGCGGTCGGGCTGAAGGCGGCGTACCTGCCCATGCTCATGGTCGCCACGAACCTGATGCAGTCGCTCTTGACGTACCCGCTCGGCGTCGTGGCGGATCGCGTGGACGACAAGAGAGGAGGGACGGGGAACGGGCGTAAGTTCATGCTCCTGGGCGGCTTCGGGGTGATGATCTTCGCCGATCTCGTCCTCATCCTGGCGAAGTCGCCGTGGCAGGTCTTCCTCGGGTACGTCGCGGTGGGTGTGCACATGTCCATGACGCAAGCGAACATGAAAGCCGCGCTGAGCGCGACGATGCCGCCGAACGTCAGGGGAACTGGCTTCGCCATCTCGGCGCTCACGCAAGGCGTCGCGCTCGCGTGCGGCAACTTCATGGCGGGAAGGCTCTGCGACGCCTTCGGCTCGGCGGGAGCGTTCTGGGGAGGGGGTGCGTTCGCCACCGCCGCGCTCGGCTTGGGATGGCTCCTGCTCTGACGGCGGGGCATGCCTAGGGGCACGATGAGAAGTGCGCCGACGAGAGGGCAGATTTCAAGAGGGCGATTTTTGAGAAAGACCTTCAAACGACGCGCTTGTTTGCAGATGTTCGCGCGTCTCGTCTTCGCGTGAGAGCTTTCGTAAATTTTTACATGATTGATTCCTCGGCTATAAGAGGAGGCGCGAAAGCCTCGAGGCGCCGCTCGAGACGTTCGTTGCGCCGGTCCCGCACCCCGCGTCGTTGCGCGCAAAGAATATCGCAAAGTCCGAAGCGCGCCGCCCAGCCGCCGCGAGCCCGTCGCGCGCCGCTCGGCGCATCTCCGTCGCCGTCTCGCTCTTCGAGACTCAGGCTTGGATGACGTCGGACTTGCCGTCGGCGATGGCCTTGACGCCGTAGGCCAGGTCGGAGGGCACGCCCTTGGTCGCGCGGGCGAGCTTCGTGGGCACCTGCTTGATGCCGCACGCAATCATGGTGATGAGATCCTTCTTCGTCGGGAGCTTCTCCAGCGCGACGATGCCCTTGGCGTCGACGAACTTCCCGTCCAGCACGGCGCCCGTGAACTCGACCTCGACCCCACCCTTGCTCCACTCCTTCTTGAGCGTGTTGATGGACTTGATCGCGGGGGCGATGTTCTCGTCCACGAACAGCCAGGCGTTCATGCCGGTGGCGCACTCAGAGATGGGCTCCCATTTCGTGCCCTCCGACGCCTTCGTCATGAGCGTGTTCTTCGTCACCAGGAGGTTGGCGCCCTCGGGCAAGGCGCGACGGAACTTGATCATCTCCTTAACCTGCATGTGCGGAGGGTTGCGATGGCGGAGGGCGGCGTCAGTGAATGCGAACGACACGGGAACGAGAGGGGTGAGCGAGGACGAATTCGCAGATCGAGCTGGCGAGGCTGAAGACCAGGGCCCAAAGCCCTAGGTTTTTGGCGGTCCGGCGCTGCGCGCTGCCGTCGATGGTGTCGCCCGGCGGACGAGCCCAGACCCGGGCTTGTTCGGGGAACGAAGGACGGACCGAGCCCGCCGAGGGACGCGCGCGCCTCGCCGACGGCGGGTCGCTTCGCGGGACCGCGCCGACGACCGGGCGCGTCGCGAGGTGAGCGTTGAGCGGCGCGGGTCGCCGCGTCGCGCGCGCGATGGGAGACGGGATGCGCCACGCGCGCCGAAGGAACGCCGGCGACGGGACGGGTCGGAAGGGAGACGCACCGGGAGGCCCTCGTAGCGGAAACCCGCAACGAGCATGGTCTCCTCCTTCTCGAGCATGCCCTTGAGTAAGCTGAGATCCCTGGCCTTCTTCTCCTTGGACGCCGCCATCTGGACGACCAGCGCGCCGCGCTGGCCCGCGCGGTTCCCGGAGCCGACGCGAGAGAACGCGGACGCGTTCCCGTAGAATCCCGACGCCGCGAAGCGAGCGTTGGGGCGCGCGGCGACGCCCGAGGAGGGGCGCACCGAGCACGCAGTGGTGGCAGTCATCATAGCAGCCATATCGGCGGCGACTGTAGGCGTGTTGAGGCGACCGACGTGTGCACGCTCGCGTCGCTGTGGCCGGGACATCGGTGACGTCGCAGCAAAAAGGGAGAGCTTCTGGATAGAACGGAGAGCCGGAAAAGACCCATAACCTTCCGACGGATGCATAATTTTTTTTTCTGGCACTTTCCTCGTTCACAGTCTGTCTTCTCACGCGAGGAGCCCCTCATAGCGCGCGGGCGCGGGGGCTTGGTCGGCGCGATCGCTTCAGAGCCGAACGCGCGAGAAAGATGGCTGCGCCGGCCTCGGGCGATGATATGGACGGTACGCGACGCCGAACCCCGCGCGTTTCGGCTTTCGTCGCGCTTCACGGGCGCGCATTGGCCGCGCACGGCGGTCGATCACAAGCAATACTCATCTTTTTCCCTCGGTTGACATCGTTTCCTCTGCCCTCCCCCGCCTGCCCCCCCTTGCCATCTTCGCAGTGGTGATGCACGGCCCGGCGCCGCCACCCGCGAGCGTCTCGTCGGGCGACGACATGACGGGCACGTTCCGCTGGGTGATCAAGGACTGGTCCAGGATCGTGTCGTCGAAGCACAGATCTGAGCGCTTCGTCGTCGGCGGATTCAGCTGGCAACTTCTCATGTTCCCTCGCGGGAACGCGGTCGATCACCTCTCCTTGTACCTCGACGCCGCGGAACCTGACTCGCTCCCGGCCGGATGGTCGCAGTTCGCCAGCTTTAGCCTCTCCCTGGTGTGTCAGGACGACGAGACGGCGTCGCTGAAGAAGGAGACGCAGCACCACTTCGACGGGCGAGAGTGCGACTGGGGCTTCACCCAGTTCGTCGCCCTCGACGACCTCCGCGATCGCTCGAACGGCTACCTCGTGGACGACACCCTGATCGTCGTCTGCGAGCTCACGATGCGTAAGGACGCATCGCATTACCACTACGACTCGAGGAAGGAGACCGGATTCACCGGTCTGAAGAACCAGGGCGCGACGTGCTACATGAACTCTCTGCTTCAGACGCTCTACCACGTCCCGTACTTCCGCAAAGCCGTGTACCACATGCCGACGACAGAGGCGGACGAGATGCACGACAGCATTCCGCTCGCTCTGCAGGCGCTCTTCTACAAGCTGCAGTACGCGGAGGGTTCGGTGGCGACGAAGGACCTCACCAGATCGTTCGGATGGGACGCGTACGACTCGTTCCTGCAGCACGACGTGCAGGAGCTCAACCGCGTGTTGTGCGAGAATCTGGAGGAGAAGATGAAGGGCACGAGCGTGGAGGGGACGATCCAGAAGCTCTTCGAGGGGCACACCGTGAACTACATCGAGTGCGTGAACGTGGACTTTAAATCCGAGCGGAAGGAGGCGTACTTGGACCTTCAGCTGGACGTCAAGGGGTGTAAGGACGTGTACGCGAGCTTCGACAAGTACGTGGAGACGGAGAACCTCGACGGCGATAACAAGTACCGCGCGGAGGGCCACGGGTTACAGGACGCGAAGAAAGGCGTCCTGTTCACGAAGTTTCCCCCCGTGTTGCAGCTGCAACTGAAACGCTTCGAGTACGACTTCCAGCGCGACGCGATGGTCAAGATCAACGACCGGTACGAGTTCCCCGAGCGCCTGGACCTGGACGCGGGCGACGGCAAGTACCTCTCCCCCGACGCGGACCGCGGAGTACGCAACGTCTACGTCCTGCACTCCGTCCTGGTGCACAGCGGCGGGGTCAACGGCGGGCACTACTACGCCTTCATCCGCCCGAACCTCACCGGACAGTGGTTTAAGTTCGACGACGAGCGCGTGACGAAGGAGGAGGCCGCGCGGGCTCTGGACGAGCAGTACGGCGAGGACGCGGGGGAGGAGGACAAGCTTCGGCGGGGGCTCACCCCCGGGATCCGGCCGAGCCGGTTCTCCAACGCGTACATGCTGGTGTACGTCCGCGAGAGCGACGAGGCGCAGATTTTGTGCGACGCGACGGAGAGCGACATCCAGGAGCACCTGCTGTCGCGGCTGAAGAAGGAAAAGGCGGAGAAGGAGCGGCGGAGGAAGGAGAAGGAGGAGGCGCACTTGTTCACGACGATCAAGGTGGCGACGGCGGAGGCGATGCGGGCGCAAATTGACGAGGGCGCGGTGCACTTTGACCTCGTCGATTTCGACGCCTGCGCGTCGTTTCGCGTCCCGAAACAGACGACGTTCGAGGAGTTCCGCGAGCTCGTCGCCGCCAAGCTCGGCGTCGCGCCGACGAAGCAGCGGTACTGGCTCTTTGTGAGGCGCCAGAACAAGACGTTCCGCCCTAACGCAGCGCTGCGCCCCGGGCAGTGCGCGAACAAAACCGTCGAGGAGCTCCACAGCGTCTTCGCGTCGACGAGCGCGAAGGGAGCCCTGCCTCCCGACCTCAAGCTCTTCCTGGAGTGCGTGAGCGACGAGGAACTCGCGGAAAACCCGCCGATCGAGGTCCCGGAGGATCCCGACAGATTCCCCGCGGCAAAGGCGTCGCCGGGCGGGCGCCCGCGCTACGCCCCCGAGCTCCCGTCGCGCGCCGCGTTGCTCTTTTTCAAATTTTTCGACCCGAGAAGCGAACGACTCCGGTTCCTGGGGCACGTCTTCGTGGACGAGGAGTCGACGATGCACCGCGAGTGGGGCCGCGTCATCGGCGAGCTCGCGCGACCGCTACTGGGAGAGCTGGGGGTGCCCGTCGACGCGTCCGCGCCGGGGCGAGACGTCGCGCTGTACGAGGAGATCAAGGACGATCCCGTGTACGTGGAGAAGCTCGACTGGCGCGGGTCGATCAAGGTGAAGCTCCAGCTCGGGCACGGAGACGTCGTGATCGTGCAGCCTGTGGTGTCGAGCGCGGCGCTGAAATCCCGCGAGGTTCGCTTCGAGTCGTGCGTGGAGTTCATGCAGCACGTCAAGATGCGCCAGCGCGTGAAATTCCGCGACGTCTCAAACGCCAAGGAGGACGTCTTGGCGTTGGACCTTCAGAAGGACATGGGGTACGACGCGGTGTGTTCGGCGCTCGCAGCGGCGCTCGGGCCGGAAAAGTGCGAGGACCCGACGAGGCTGCGTTTGACCTCGCACAACGCCTATAACAACGCGCCGAAGTTCCCCTCCATCGCGTACCGCGGCGCGGACACGCTCACTCAAATGCTCGGGCCGGCGCACGGCGCCTCCGCCAGCGACGTGCTGTACTTCGAGGTCCTGGACATGCCCTTGCCCGATCTCGAGCGGCTCAAGTCGCTCAAGATCTCCTTCCACGGCCGGGACACGAAGATGACGGACCAGGTCACGATCCGCATGCCGCGCGACGCCACGGTCGGGGAGGCGCTGGAGGAGCTTCGGGGAATGCTCGGGGAGAAGCGGGGGCTCCGCGCGGACGCGAAGCTTCGGCTGCTGGAGACGTACGCGAGCAAGATTTACAAGATCGTCTCGCGCGACGCGCAGATCGATACCATCGACGACCAGTACTGGACGCTGAGGGCGGAGGAGGTGACGGAGGACGAGGAGGGCGTGCCGGACGTGTCTTCCGCGCCGAACGTCGGCTCCTCGAGTTTCCTGACCGCGCGCGCGGGGGATGACAAGACCGGCGATCGCATGATCCACGTGTACCACTTTTACCGCGAGAAGGCGGCGAGCGCGGGGCGAACCGACGCGGGCGCCCCGGGGGACGGCGACCGACGCGCGAGCGCGGACAACAACAAGTTCCAGGGGGTGAAAAACTTCGGGGACCCGTTCCTCCTCCGCGTCGGCGCGGACGAGCCGCTGCGTTCGGTGCGAGCGCGCGTGCAGAAGAAGCTCGGCGTCGAGGACGCTGAGTTTGCCAAGTGGAAGTGGGCGTACCACAGCCTCGGGCGGATGGAGGAGCTGGCGGACGACGAGGCGGTGGCGGAAAAGTTCGTGCACAAAAACGCGTACGGGCCGTACGAAAACTACCTGGGCGCCGAGCACGAGGATAAGAACCCGAGGAAAACCGCCGCCGCGCAAAACCGACAGGGTGCCTACCCCGAAGCGAGGGCCACGGCCATCACGATCCGCGGGTGACTTTTGAGCGAGAAGAGACGGGGTTTGGTTTTTGGGGCGGAGGGGAAGCGCGACGCGCGCGCGGGAAGGACAAAGGGTTCGTTTGAATCATCGAAGATTCGAGGAGCATCGCTCGCTCGCGCCGAGATTTCCTTCTTTTCATCCATCGCGCGGACCCGATCGTTCGCGCGTTCGCTCCCTCGCCCCCGCCCCGTCCCAGTCTTTCCCGTCACCACCCGTGGTTCGCCCTGCTCCTCTCGAACGCGGCTCGGGCTTCGCCTTCGGAGTACGCCCTTTCGCACCCTCCGCGGTGCCACTTCCCCTCGAGGTCGACCCTCAGCGGTCCCGCGGTCCCCCCCGGGCCGAATCGCGTGCGCACCTCCACGCGCTCGACGTCGACCATCTGCCACTTGATCATCTCCAGGATCGCCGCGACGCGATACTCGGGGCGCCAGCGGTCCGGCCCCGGACCCGGGACCAGCGCGGAGACGCAGACGCTTCCGCCGGCGGTGACGTGCCCGGTGTACCACTCACACCGCGGGGCGACGACGCGGACGAACGGGGGGGAATCGGGGAAGGAGGCGACGTCGAAGATGATCTCGAGAAGGAGCGAGGCGGGGGCGCCGTGGCGCGCGTGGAACGCGGCGAGGTCGGCGTTGAGCCGTTCGCCGCCGGGGCGAGACGCGTCAAAGTCCTGACGCGGTTGCGGTCACGCGGGGAGGGTTTTTTTTTTTTTAACGAAAGTAAAAAGCAGGGCGTGTTTTTTTGTGAGAAACGCGGCGGTTCTGGCGAGGAGGGGGGTCGCGACGGCGGCGACGCGCTCATCGCACCTTCATCCTGACGCGCCATCGCGAGATGTCGTCGTCGGTCGCGAGCTCGAGGTCGTGCACGCCCGAGGTGCCGGCGCGGATCTGCTCGCGGAGGGTGGCGAACTCCTCGAGGACGCGCTTCGCGCCGCGCCCCCCGCCGGTGGGCATATCGCGAGGCGAGGGAGGACGCCGAAGGGGAGACGAACGAATGCCGCGGATGTGGGGTGAGGGAGAAAGGGAGGAGCGAACGCGATGCAGGGGAGCGAGGGGGAGGGGCGCCGCGGAGGGGAGGTGCGCGCGCGTCTGGCGACGACCTTGGAGGGTGGGAAAAGGCTGCGGTCGAGCGCGGTCGAGAAGATTCCGAAAGTCAATGCATAAAAGTTTCAAGATGTACGTATGTGGTCTGACCACTGCTGTGGTTGGGCAGAAGACTTTGGCGCGCGGGCGATGGAGCGGAAGCGCGGTCGTTCGACCGAGGCGGGCGCCTCCGGTTCTGGCGCGCAAGCGCAACCCGCGCTCCCTCCCGACATCCTCCACGCCATCGCTCGGCGCCTGGACCACGACTCCGTGTTCCAGTGCGCGTTCGTGTGCGAGGCGTGGCGCGACGCGATGCTCGCCCCTGACTCCCCCGTCCTCGGGGAGCTCTTGATGCGCCGAACGAACGCCGGGTACCTGGACTTCGAGATCGCTCGCGCGGTGAACGAGCGCCTCTACAACTGCGAGGACATGGATGCGTACGAGGTGTACAAGGTGGAGTACTCGAAGGCGTGTTACGACTGCGCCGCCACGGGCGTGAGGCGACGCACAGCGGGGCCGCTAAAAGTGCGTCTGTGTCGCGAGTGCAACGAGGGGTACACGCGCGACGACCCGGGGAAACAGAGGTTCGCGAGTTTCAGCGCGGCGAAGGAGAGGTACTTGTTGCGACCCGCGGACCTCGAGGGGCTCGCGTGCGCGTTGGACACAAACCCGGTGGACGCGAGCTTCGCGCCGATGAAGCTCTACCGCCGCGTCGATCTCGCGAGCGCCGCAGTAAAGAGGTGGGGGAGTCGCGAGAACCTCGAGAGGGAGCGGCGGAAGAGACTGTTGAGATGATCGAATGGGCGGATGAGGCTGTCATGGGAAGGGGCACGGCGATGGACGACGCGCTCGGCGTGGTGACGGTTCCTTCCTCTCGCGTCGCGTCACAAAGGCATCGCGCGCGTCACTCCTCGTCACTCCTCGTCACTCCTCGCCTCTCGCCGTCGGTAGCGTTAGAATCCGAATCCCATCACATGGTGGCGAGGATGTCCATCTCGCGCACGACGATGTACTCCGCGCCGTCGGCGTCGTACATCTTGTCCCCCGCGTACTTGAAGTACATGACCCTGTCGCCCTTCTTGATGGCGGGGGGCTTCGCTTTCTCCTCGCCTTCGGCCTTCTTCCCCGGGCCCGCGGCGACGACGGTGGCGGTGCAGGGGCGATCCGCCGCCCCCTCCGTGAGCATGATGCCGCCCGAGGTGGTCGAGCTCACCTCGTCGGGCTTGATCAGGATGCGGTCGCCCATGGGGGATAGCTTGGGAATATCGTCCGCGGTCGCGCCGGAACCGGGGAACGTCCCGATGAGGTCCTGCTCCTTGATGATGATGTACGAGTCGCCGCCCATCTCCACCTCGGTGCACCCGATGCCGAACTTGTTGTACAGCACCGTGTTGCCCTCCTCGAGGTGCTCGCAGTCGGGACCGAGCGCGGTGATGTCGCCTGTTCGTGCGAAGAGCGATCGAGAGTGTGAAAGCGGAGACAAATCGTCAGCGAGAGGAAGAGGGAGAGGAAGGGGCGCCCAGAGGGAGAGTCTTCAAGGCCCGGCGGCGCGAGGAGGCTTCCGAGACTTGAAAAACGCGTCGCCAAAACTTGCTCGCGCAAACACCGTCACGCGGACGCTTGAGCGTGCTCGTCGCACAGGGTTTAGGTCTGGACAAATCGTCGTCGCTCGCGTCGGGGGACGCACCGGACGTGGGCTTGCGTTGCGCGGACTCGGCGAGGATGATGCCGCCCGCGGTGGTCGTCTCGGCCTCGGCGATCTTCACGAGCACCTTATCGCCGACGGGGGCAATCTGCGACGCGGGGGGAGGGGGTGAGGAAGGAAGGGGTCAGTCTCGGTCGCGCGTCGTCGATCCGACGCCCGAGCGCACACGTTATCTGCTGGGGTCGGGGTCCTCGGCCGGGGCTCGGAAGAGGCGCGGGCGCCCACGCGCGAGCTCGAACGCGGAAGGAAGCGACCGAGCGAGCGGCGCACCTTCTTGTACGTGGAGGGCATCTCGAAGGCGTTGGCGCGAACGGTCACGTCGCGGCGAGGCGCGACGCGACGAAGGCTCGCGGCGGCGGCGGCCTTGAGGGAGAAGGCGGAGGCGAGCGCGGACATCGGGCTCGAGAGTCGACTCTGCGCAGGCGAGGCGTGCGGTGTGGCGGCGCGGACGCGAAAGTCCGGACGGGGCGGGTGTGCGGGCGACGACGGTGTCGGCCTCGCGGATGCGATTCGCGGTGCGGTGCGCGGAATGCGCGAGCGGCGCGGGGCGCGATCGAAGCGACCTCTCCTTCGGAAGGTTTCCTCAAGCGAGCGCTTTTTGGAAGGTGAAGAGGCCGACCGAGCCAGTGTGGGTTGAGGGGTTTCGCGAAACCCTCGGTTGACGGTTAAAAACCCGCCATCTGAATCGCCCAGCGCCTTTCTCGTTGTAACCGCACTTCTCGACCGGACGCGCGCGAGAGTTCCCGCGCGCGCGCCTCCTCCCGTCGTTATCACCGTTCGCGATGGGGGTCGTGTACGACGTTCTCGCGTCGTTCACGTGCCCGCGCACGATCACGTTCGTGGACTACCGCCTGGGGTTCACGCACAAGGCGATCGTCGTCGCCATCTTCGCGTATGTGTGTTTCAACCTCTTCCACGGGCAGCTCTACCTGGTCGACTCCGTGCCCCTCGGCCTGATCTCCGCATGGAGCACGTCGGAATACAGCGGCAACCTCGGGAACGCCTCGTTCGCGACGGCGAGGGACCACTTCTACGAGCGGTTCGAGCGCGCGTCGCAACACTCGCCCTCGTCGCAGTTCGCGTACTGCAACAATCCCAACTACGATTACTACTACGACGTCAACTATGACTACAAGGACATCGGGTGCGCGTTCGCGGACGAGGCCGAGCTCAGCGTGAAGGGCGAGTCGCAGCTTTTCTTCAGCACGCTTGTGCAGCGCCAGACGGTGGCGTACCTGCCCGAGCCCGCGGACGGCTCGGAGTGCACGCGCGCGCTGTTCGAGTCGGATCCTGACTTCACCGACGTGGACTGCCCGCCGGGGGCGACCATCTCCGCGGCGCTGGGCTCGTGCTACTGCCGCATGAAGTCGAACGAGTTCCTCGCGGCGGCGGAGAACATGACCCTCAACGTGGAGCATAAGTTCGAGGCGCTATACGGGAGCGGGGAGATGCCGCGGACGTTCGTCCGGCGCCCGGGCGACAACACGAATCTGCACGAGTTTCCCCCGGGCTCCCCCGTCTCGATTCCGCTGTTTAAGATCCTGGAGTGGCTAGACATGAGCCTGGACGACGCCGCGGAGGGGAAGGGGAAACAGCCGCGGCTGCGCGTGAAAGGGTTACAGATCACGATGAAGCTGCAGTACTACAACTACCATCAGGCGCCGGGCATGGAGGACCAGGTGAACGGCGAGCCGGGGGAGACGGTGTGCGTGTTGGAATTTTCCCCGCAGGACATGTGGGCGACGCTCGGGAACTCCGTCGCGCACATCCCCGCCCAGGGCCTCGCGGGGAAGGGCGGGTTCGTGAACCGGTACCAGTACGGCATCAAGGTCGTCATCCAGGCCTCCGGCGTGATCTCCACCGTGGACTTCATGTACCTCATCAACTCCGTGATCCAGGGCCTCGTGTTGCTCAACGTTGCTGTCGTCATCACGCAGCAAATCGCGTACTATGCGCTTGGGGACCGAAGCAAGATGTACAAGGAGTTCGGCAACGAGACGGCCATCTTCGAGCGCGAGGCGGCGCGGTTCGCGATCCAGAGCATTGTCGCGGGGTACGTGTTCCAGATCCTGGACCAGGATTCGAGCGGGAGCATCGACCAGCGGGAGATTTACGAAGCAATCAAAGAAAGGGTCAAGGGGAGCGGGCTGACGGATGAGGAGCTCAACACGCTCGCAGGGTTCGTCATCCACCAGGCGGAACTGGACGGGGAGAAGCACGGGGAGGAGCGGACGGAGAAGGGGACGATCGGCTTGGACGCGTGGGACAACCTCTTCGCCTCGGGGTTCATGGACTTCCACTCCTTATCCCGCGTCGTGAAGAACCTCAGCAAAGAGGAGAGCTCCTACCTCCTCCAACGCGCGAAAACGTTCGTCCGGGGGCAAGGCGGGACGCAGTACGGCGCGGTGTGAGACTCCTTTGTCGTTCGTTTTGAAAGGCGGAAAGATCGTTCGAAACCATCCTCGGCGCCGTTCGTTTTCGCGTTTCATCGCGCGCCGCGGTCTCAACCCGATCGGAAGATTTCCAATCCTGCCAACTGGCACGCTCCCCCCGAATGCGATGCGGAACGCGAGACCGTGCGTTGTGGGATCGTGCGGGGCAATCCGATCGAGGCGGAACGAGCCAATCACAGCGTCTGGTTTGCGAGCGCAGCGCGTCACGCGATCGTCGCATTTTCGGCGCTTGGACGAGGCGCGCGCGTCGCGCCGCCGGAGCGTCATTCCCGCACACAGAGGCTCTCTCTACCCACACCCACCTTTCGCACAAAGATGGCTACCCTCCAGGTCAACGCGCTCTTCAAGAAGGCCGCGCCCGCGCCCAAGAAGGCCGCGCCCGCGAAGAAGGGGTTCGGTGCCCCCAAGAAGGCTGCCCCCGCGCCCAAGAAGACCGTCAAGAAGGTCGCCCCCAAGAAGGTCGCCCCCAAGAAGGTCGCCCCCAAGAAGACGATCAAGAAGGCCGCTCCCGTGAAGAAGTCCGGCAACCTCGCCCAGGCCGGTGACGACCTCACCAAGTGGTATGGTGAGTATCCAATCCATCCGAGCGCCCCGCGTCGCGCGACGAGCGTCCGCGCATCTTCGCCGATCCCACGCTCGCGATGCCCGGCGATTCTCCTCCCTCCGCGTACCCCTCCTTGTCTTTCGCGCCGCGTCGCTCGCGCCCGCGACCCCGACGCCCGCGATGCGATCCCACCCCGCGCGGGATGCAGTTCGACGTCGCCCCTTCCGACACGCCGCGATCGTGCGCCCGCCCTCCGCATCCGCGCGGCGGCCCGCGATCGCCCGCCGTCGCCCGGCGGATAACCAAGGACGAAACACCGCGAATTTCTTTCTCCCCACACCGCGCGGCGGACTGACCGTGCGCCACCGTCTTGTCTTCTTCCTCGACACTTTTCTCCTCCTCGCGCCTCAGGCCCCAACCGCCGCCTCTACCTCCCCGCGGGTCTCCTCGACCCCAACGCGGACGTCCCCTCGTACCTCGACGGCACTCTCGCCGGCGACTACGGCTTCGACCCCCTCGGCCTCGGTAAGGACGGCAACATCGAGAAGTACCGCGTCGCGGAGGTGATTCACGCGCGCTGGGCCATGCTCGCCATCCCCGGCATCGTCATCCCCGAGGCGCTCGGCATCCCGGGCGGCGTGTGGACGGAGACCGGCAAGGTGTTCCTCGACGGCGAGGCCGGCCGCCCCGAGATCCTCGGCAACCCCTACCTCTTCACCGCCATCGAGGTCGCGCTCATGGCCGGCGTCGAGGGCTTCCGCAGCGGCAAGATCGACGCCCCCGAGGGCTTCGCGCCGTCGTACGGCAAGTTCTCCGGCTCGGACTTCTCCGGCCTCGACCCCATCAACCCCGGCGGCCCCCTCGACTTCCTCAACGTCGCCGCGACGCCCGAGGACCTCGCGGTGCTCAAGGTCAAGGAGATCAAGAACGGCCGCCTCGCGATGATCGCGATGCTCGGCGTGTTCGTGCAGGGCGCCGTCACCAACGAGGGCCCCGCCGCCAACTGGGGCAAGCACGTCGCCGACCCCTTCGGGTACAACTTCGTGACCCTCTCCGCCGTCGACCGCACCCCCGTCCTCTAAGCGCTCTGAGCGCTATTTTTTAGGGTGGAAGGCGCGTCGCGGCGCGTCCGGGATGAGAACGAGCGGGCGCGCGATGGATTTGATTCGAGAGAGAGTGTTTGTGAGTTGGTTCTCGCGAGCGCGACGCGGGAGCCCGCGTCGCGCGGAGACAAAGAGAGTGAAACGAACAACCGTCGCCGTCGGCGCGTAGCCTGTGTGTATGTCGGGACACGAGACTGCGACTGATCTGACGAACGAACCCAAAATGAGAAACAAACGAGCGAAACGCGCGACGACCCGAACCCGCGCGAAAAGGAGAAGGAGGCGATCGGTCCTCCCGGAGCCCCGCCGGAAAAGCAGGTGCCGCGACACTCGGACAAGTAGAAAGTGTCGCAGATCTGGTGGTCGAGCACGTATCCTGTAGACTACTGGTTACAGTCATCAGTCTCGCTCGCTCATATCGGGGACTACTGGTATACCACCAGCTGCTGCGCGCTGCCTCCTCGAAATCGTCGCGTGCCTCAGAGCTGGCCGCGCCGGCGGCGTCGGGTCCGGGGCGTCGCGGGTGGGCCTTCACCTCACTCATAATACCTGGTGGGCGCGATGTCCAGGATGCGGCCCGAGTTTCTCGACATGCTGGACGGGTTGGCGCTGCAGAGCCCTCCCTCCGGCGCTGAGGCGGACTCCCCGACCTCCGCCTCGTCCGGTGGGTCTTGGTCGGGGCACCCATCCGCGAGATCTGGCGCGCCCCACGCGCGCCCCACGCGCGCCCCAACCCTCGCCGCGCCCGCGCCTTCGGGGTACGTCTTCGCGTGCTCGAAGGAGACGCGCGACGAGTGCTTCGAGCGCGCTCTGTTCGGCTCCCCCGCGGGGGACATGCGCGCGATGCTCCGGCGCGTCCAACCGAAGGTCACGCGCCTGTTCCTGTACGACTTTTCCCGGAAACAGCTCCACGGCGTCTTCGTCGCCGTCGCCCCGCCGGAGATGAACATCGACCCGAGCGCGTGGGGCGCCCCCGGTCGCAAATCCAGCAGATTCCCGGCGCAGGTCAGGGTGGAGCGCGTCCCCGGCACGAACCGCGTCGGCGACGTCAGGGGCTACGCCGTCAAGATGGGCGCGGTGGACGACCGCGAGGCGGCGCGACTCGAGCGGTGGTTCGCCGGAGACGAAGCGCCGTGGGAGTCCGGCGCCGCCGCACGCGCTCGACCGGAACCGGTGCCGTTCGGCTCGCGCGCGACCGGGATCGCGGGGCCGTCGCGGTCGTCCAACGACGGAGCCGCGGGCCGGGGACGCCGGTCGGGCGGCGCGGCGCCGCGGGAGCGAACGCGACTCGCCGCGTCGCTCGCCGCCGCGCAGTTTCCTGATGGCCCTCGCGAGGTGACGATCGTCCCGGACACGAACGCGCTGATGGACCATCCGATGTGGGAGCTCTTGATGCATCGATTCAAGCCCGGGCGGCGGTGCCGGGCGACGGTCGCTGTGCCGTGTCAGGTCGTGAAAGAGCTCGACGGGTTAAAAAATTCTGAAAATGCCGACAAGGCGCGCAGAGCGCGGCACGCGAACGCCGATTTGCTGGAGGCGATACGCGCGACGCAGGACACGACGCGCGGGAGGGCGCACGCAGAAAACGTCATGGCCGCCCTGATCATCCAGAGCCCGGACGCAGGGGCTCGGATGGTCCAGAGCATGCCAGCCCCGAGACCGTCAGGGGATGAGCAGATTGTTTTTTTCGCTCAGGAACGACGGCGCCAGGGCGAGCTCGTCGCGATGGTCACGCGAGACGTCAACGCCTCGATCATGGCGCGGTCTAACGGACCGGAGGACACGCGCGTGGCGACTTTCACCGCGCACGATCTCCCGAGGGACGCGGACTCCCTCGCGGCGGCGCTGGATGCGTTTTACGAGCGGACCGACGACGATGAAACCCCGGCGACGGATACTGCCGACGCGCGAAATGGACGTCGCGCTGCCGCGGACGACGACACCATCTCACCCCAAGATGGCACGCGGGGGTCGCTGTTTCGCGACGCGGGCTCGCGCCATCGTAACGCAGCATCCTCCCGAGGCTGGTGGCCAGCGCTCGAAGAATTCCGAGACGGATTAAGGGACGGCGCGCCCCCCGGCGCGGCCCCGCGCGGTGCCGCGAGAGAAACCGACGGGGGCGCGAGCGAGGAGGGCGCGGTCGTTCGCGAGAACGCTCCGTCGTCATCCCTGGCGTCGGGCGCCGCGCGACCGCGTGTGCGAGCGATCCTCCGGCGGGGCGAGCGCAGTCTCGACGCGCCGTCGTCGTCGGCGAACGGAGACGCGAACGCGCCGACAGAGCCTCCGCCGTCTCGCGACGTGTTGTTGGACGGTCGAGACATCGTCCAGGAGTGGTGCAAAGTCCGCATCGGGCCCGGGTTCTCGCGCGAGAACCTCCTGCGCGAGGGCGGGTGGATCCAAGTCGCCGGCTTGGTCCAGGCGCTCGAGCGTTTCCGAGCGTTGGGCGCGATGACCGCCCCCGGAACGCGCGGCGACGTCGTCGCGCTCGTCCCCGCGATGTGGCACGCGTCCGGGGGCTTTTTCCCGCAGTTCCCGGGCGTGCGCGCGATATCGGCGGACGATTGGGCGATTCTCGACGCGCTCGTGGACGACGGCGCGGTGCGGCTCATCCCCGACGCGCACGGGCACGACGACGGCGCGAACTTGCTCGAGTACATGCTCATGCACGGGTTCACCGGGACGCTCGTGACCAACAACGAGGCGCAGTTCGACGCCGCGCTGGGGGCATGCTCCCCCGCGGCGCTCGCGGCGGCGCGCGCGCTCGCGAGCCCGGAACACGTCGCGCGGTACCGATTTTTACCCACGGGCCTGCACGCCGACGTGCCGAGTTTCATCGAGGACGCCGTGCCGAGGGCGTGGGAAGACGCGGCGGCGTTCCGAGGCATGCGCCCGGGATGCACCGCGTCGCTCGAGGCGGCGGCGGTGGTCGCGGGGGAGCCTGCGGCGCGGGATTCCCTCGCGGAGTCCCCCGCGGTCTCGAGTTCGAACGCAGACGTCGAAACGCGCGCGGATATAGCGCGGAGAGAGGCGATCGTCGCGGCGGCGGAGGCCGCGGCGGCGCTTCGCGTGGTCGAGGAGGCGGAGGCGGCGGAGGCTGCGGCGGCGGCGGCGGCGGCGCCCCGTCGCGACCTTCGCCCTCACCGCGACGCTCGCCCTCTCCGCGTCGCCACCGTCGACGACGGCGCGCTGTGTTGGTTCGAGTCCCTGCGCGCGTCGGTGATGAGTAAGGTCGAGAAGGACCTGCAGCACAGCGTCGGGGCGATGCTCGAAACGCGCCGCATCGGGTTTCGCGCCGAGCGCCTCGTCGGGGACGTCTTCAACAAGTGGCTCTTTCGCACGTACGCCACCGGGAACGCGCGTCGCGAGGCGTGTTTTCGCGACGGCGGCGAGGCGGAGGACGCGGGCTGGACGCACTCCGGCCCCGCGCCCGCGCGCGCGAGCGACGGCGACCCGATGATCCCGAGTAACGCCCCGCCCGCGATGACGAAGTACCTCGTCGCGCAGCTGGTCGCGCTGCCGTTCGGGGGCGGAGGGGGGTTCGGGATGAACCCGGAGGACGCGCGCGCCGCGGTGGACTCCGTCGTGGAGCTCTGCTCCGCCGCCGTGCGCCGACTGCGCAAGGTCAAACAGAGCGTGACGTTCGACGCGTGGGAATCCGTCGAGGCGCGGGAGTTTTCCTCGCACGGAAGCTCCGTCGCTGGGGGATCGTGGCGGCGGCGCGGTCTCACGACGTGGCTGCATTGGACGCCGCCGCGCGCGGAGGTCGGCGGCGCGAAGTTGCACAAGATCGAGGAGTGGATCGGCGCGACGCTCCCCCCCGCGCGCGAGCTCCCGATCTTGCGTTCGCACTTCGATGAGCTGTGCCGGGCGTACTTGGCGAACGTGTCGTCCCAGTCCGCGGAGGCGGAGGACGTGGCGTTGGAGCTGATGCTTCCCCGCGTGTTCGCGTGCGTGAGTCGGTACGAGACGCTCTCGTCCACAAAGTCCGGGCACCAGGCCGCGGTCCCCGAGGCGGCGATGGCGGCGCTCAAGGAAGACTTCGGCGTGCGGTTCGAGTGCTTCGCCTCCCCGCTCAACGCGCTGTGCGACAAGTACTGCTCGCTGTTTCCGGACACGGACCGCTTCTTCGGCAGCCGCGGGAGTTTCTTCGACTACTTCCCGAGGGACGGCTCGCACGAGTGCAACCCGCCGTACGACGCCGCGAGCGTGGAGCAGACTTTATTGCACCTCGCCACGATCCTCCTCGGCGGCTCGGCGGAGGCGTCGGAAGCGCGCGCCAGGGCGATGAGGACGCACGAAAATCACGCGAGGGAGGAGACGACCCGCGCGGCGAGGGCGAACGCGAGCGGGACGTTCCGCCCAGGAGACTACTGCGTCGTCGACGCGCCGCCGCCGACGCCCAGGGAGCAGCCCCTGTCGTTCGTCCTGGTCATCCCGCAGTTCCTCGGCCGCGACTCCCCGACGCTGCACAAGCGAGGCTCGGTCCACGCGTGGACGCTCCTGGACCCGTTCGTCCGCGCCGAGGTGGCGCTCGAGAAGGCGCGGCACGGGTTCCGGTACGGGCTGCAGCACCGCCCGCCGGAGGAGGACCGGACGAGGAGGGACGGGAGAGAGCACTGGGTCCCGCGCGAGTTCGGCACGCGCGTGTACTGGCTCCAAAACGACGCCGGCGCGAACGTGTGGCCCGCGGACGCGGCGAAGATCAGACGTTTCGCCGCCGCGTTCGAAGCCGCGGCGGAGGAGTGACCACCCACGGTTCGAGATCCGCGAGGAGAGGGAACGGGGCTGATGAAGCGGGGAGCGACGAGAGGGTGAGGTTTTTTTACTCGTAGGTTCTCGTCTCCGTCGCGCGCTCGGGACGGCGCTTTTTTATACTTTCAAAGTACTTCCGACGACGAAACGGATCGCGGCGACGAATCTCTCCACCCCGCGTCCCCCGCGGTGATCTCGAAGATCCTCACCCCCTCCGCCGGGTCGATCCGGCGCGCCTCCCACCCCCGCGCCTTCGCGTCTCCGGGGTCCGCGGGTTTGGAGGCGGAGGCGTCCGCGACGCGCGCCTCCCTCGCGGCGCCTCGCGCCCGCCGCGCCCCCTCCGAATCCGCGGCGGCGTCGGCGTCTCGAACGACGAGGCCGAGCGCGTCGCACGCCTCCGCGAACGCGCGCATCGCCGACGCCTTCCGCGGATTCGAAGCGCGGGGCTTCCACGCGAGAAAGCACCGCGCGGGGCGTTCGGGCGCCCCCTCTCGTTTCGCGCTCCGCTCTTCGTCGTCGGCGGCGGGCGCGCCGGAACCGTCCAGGAGGCGCTTCACCGTGCGCGCGAGCGGCGCGGCGGATTCTGGAAGGTACAGCGCGTCCGCGCACAGGACGACGTTCGGCGCGCCGAACGGGTTCGCGTCGGGCGCGTCGGCGCCGAAGACGAGACGCGAGACCGCGTGGGCCACCGAGCCGCTCGACTCTCCGGCTGTCGATCGGTGCTCGCGCGCTTCGCGCCCCGCGTCGACGGCGCGGCGGAGGTTTCGCTCGGCGGCTCGGAGCGCGTCGAGGTTGCGGTCGGTGAGGAGGAGGCTCGCGGGGACGCCGCGGGACTCGCACGCGGCGGCGACGACGGCGCCGCACGCGCCCACGCCCGCGCCGAGCTCGATGATGCGTAGCGGCTCGGACGAGGCGCGGGCGGGGGGCGACGCGGCGCGGGGTCTCGCGAGCGGCTCGAGTCGGTCGATCGCGAATCTCGCGAGCGCGAGGGAGGCGTCGTACACCGCGCCGCTGATGCCGATGTCGCGGCAGCGCTGCTCGAGGACGACCGTGGGGACGTCGTCGAACGCGACCGAGAGGCGGTCGAGCTCCGCGCGCTCGATGTCGTCGAACGCGCGCGGGCAGAGCTCTTTCAGAGGCCCGCGAGGGGAGGTCGAGGGCGCTCGGGGGGGGGAAGCGTCGCGCGGCGTCATCCGAGGGGACGGCGGGGTTGGGAAAAACGGTTGCGACTCAGGCCCGAATCCCGCGCCCGGGGGGGAAGGGCGGCCTCGAGGCGCGCGCGAACCCGCGAGCGCGCGCGCGCGCGAAGGCGACGCCGCGAAAGAAAGGCGCCGCGAGCGCGTCCGGCGGCCTCGGCGCGACGGCGCGCGGAAGGAGGCGAGACAGACCGTGCGCGCGGTCGCTTCTCCTCGACGCTTCGAAGCGCTTCGACGGTTTTCTGATTTTCTTCGAGCGAGAGGCATCGATCCGAACGACAAATTCGTCGTCGTCACTTCCCGCGTGATCGCACGCCTGCTTGGGTTCAGCGCATCGGGGCGGATCGGTCGGGTCGGCCGGCTCAGTCCCGCCGCGGTCGATCTGACGTAGCGATGCCGGCGGCGAAACGTCCGCCGCTCGCTCGGAACGTCCCCACCTCGGCTCGCGCACGTCAGCCGCGGGGTCACGCCATGGCGAGGAATTTGCCGTACGGATGGGAGAACCGGCGCAATAATCTCTCAGAGCACGACATGAAGCTGGTGCGCGGCGCGTCGACGCGATCCCCACTCCGAGCCCGTGGGCGCGTCCCCGTTCGACGCCTCTTGGAAAAGGCACCCGCCGCCTCGGCCCTCCCGGGGCGATCCCCACCCCTCCCGTCCCTCGCCCCTCCCCTCATTTCCGCCGAGGACCCGACCCTCTCACACCCGCGACCGACCCCGCATCTCGCTTTCCATCACCGCCTCGCGCAGGGGGCCGCCGCCGCCGGGACGTTTTCGTCCAAGGGCGTCATCGCCGGCGCGTACGCGGACGGCACCGAGACGCACAAGACGACGGAGGAGGTGGAGTCGTACTGGATGGGCGTCATCGAGAAGGAGCGCGCCGACGCGGAAGCGGCGGGGGCCGAGCGCCCGAGGGAGGGCGCCAACGCCCTCCCCTGGGGATTCGAACAACGCGCGAAAATCCGCGAGGCGGAGGCGAAGGCGTACGGCGCGGCGGATGCGAGGGCGGGCGCCGCCTCCGCGTACGGAGGCCCGACGCCGGGCTCCGCCGCCGCCGCCGCCGCGCCGTCGCCGTCGCTCGCCGCCGCCTTCGCGGGCGATCGGCACGCCCCACCGCCGATGACCGCCGCCACCGGGGCCGGCGCGATGAGCTCGAGCGGGTCTCGCTCGGACGCAGAGACCGGGCTCGTCAGGGTGGCGACGAACGCCCTGGAAACACTCGCGGCGGCGCTCGAGGCGAAGCCCGTGCCGCTCGAGGATGACGATCGCGCCAAATTCGCCGCGGCGGTGAAAAAAGCGATGGATGTCGTCGTGCGGTGCCGGCACTGAGACGCGGGTGCGGGGCGTGGAGGACGGAAAGACGCGGACCAAAGCGATGCGAGGCGTCGCGTCCGCACACTGGGGGGGAAGTGCGTGGGGGGTGCCGAGAATGTGTTTCAACTCGCGGAAACGTCCTCGTTTGGGTGACGCGACGGGAGGTTCGTTTGTACCTTCGGTGTTTCACGAAGGTCGCCCTGGCGCTCATCGTGTTTTTGTGAAAGTCGGAAAATGGCGCGAGCGAGGTTTCGCACTCATCGTCGCCTTACGACTACACTGGATCTGGGGGCGAAGTCCTCCCCCTCCGCGCTTCCAAAGCCTCGCGCGCGTCCGCTCGGTTCGGTCGTCCCTCGTTCTTCGACGCGATTCCGGACGCGACGCTCGCCGTCTATCGCCGCCCGTCGCGCCTCCAGGGCGTGCGCGCCGCACGCCAAGGCCGGATCTGGGTGCCGACCGTTTTGAGTTCCGCGGCGCCGTGCCGATCGTCCCGCCAAGGTGACGGATCTCAAGCGCAAGGCGTCCGCGATGGCGTCCTCCACGCCCACGGAGGCCGAGGAGGTGGCGGCGCTCGATAAGGCGCTGACTGCGCTCGGGTTCACGGACGACGCCAAGCTCGAGCGCGTGCTCCACGTCCTCATGCCTCGCGTCGTCGACCAGATGGGCTCCGCGCACGCCTCCACGAAGAAGAAGGTCCTCGAGCTCCTGTCGCACGTGAACAAGCGCCTCAAGGCGCACCCGAGCATGCCCCTCCCCCTCGCGGACCTCACCGCGCTCTGCGCCAACCCCGAGAAGTCCGCAATGGTCCGGAACTTCGCGCTCGTGTACGTCGAGCGGGCGCACGAGCGCGCGACGCCCGAGGACCGCGCGCTCCGCGTCCTCCCGCTCCTCCGCGGCGTCGCGCGCCGCCCCGAGCAGCAGCGCGACGTCGTCCTCCGCCTCGCCGTCGCCGCCCTCGCCGTCCCCGAGAAACACGTCGCGACGAGCGTCGACGACATGCCCTTCCTCGCGGACGCCGAGGATCGCGCCGCGTTCTTAGCGCACGCGCTCGAGTACCTCATGTATCAACCCAACACCGCCGGCGTCGCCCCCGCCCCCAGGCCCGCGCCCTCGCCCGGGGAGGCGGCGCTGAGAGGCATCGCCAACGTCGCCGGAGTCGCGCGACCGACGAATACCACCGCCGCCGCCGAGAGAGACGACGGCGCGAACGATACCGCCGCGGCTCCTTCTCCGCCGCCGCCCGGCATGTCGCGGTCGTCGGTGGCGAAAGTGCTCGGCCCCTCGAACGCCGCCCCTTCGCCGCGGGATCTCGCTCGAAAGAAGCTCGCGCTGCTCGAGTTTTTCCACCGCGCCTCCGACGCGACGCTCCCCCCGCCGGAGATGCTCATGCACTACCTGATCGCCTCGTGCGACGCGGACCACGACGTGTCGCGGCGCGGCGAGGAGCTCCTGAAGCGGCGGTGCACGTGGGAGACGAACCGACCGCAGGTGGACCTGGAGTCAGACGCGATCGTCGCGAAGCTGTACCGCGCGTTCTTGGGCGGCGCCGAGTCCGTCCCCGAGCCCAGCCGAGCGTTACCCGCGTCGCCCGCGATGAAACTCAGGCTCGTGAGCCTGATGTGCCGCTCGGTGAGCGCCGCGAACGCGTTCCCGTCCACGGTGCGGACGATATTCACGTGTCTGTACGGCCAGGGGACGACGACGCGGCTCAAGGCGAGCGGCATGGAGCTCGCGGTGTGGGTGCTGCGGCACGCCACCGACGCGCAGCTGGAGAAAGCCGCGCCGCTCCTTCTCGACGGCATGCTCAAGCTCCTCGACGGCGACCAGCACAAGACCGAGGAGGCGAACGCGGCGGCGCGCTCCCCCTCCGCGGCGCCGAACGCGATCGCGTCGTCGTCGACGGGCGCTTCCGCTCTGACGTCCGGCGCCGTCGCGCTTCGCGGGTTCTGCTACCAGGCCCTGGGTCAGCTGGCGACGCGGCGGCGCGCGCTCGTGACGGGGTCGGCGGATATCGCCGCGCGCGTGTTCGCGGCGCTCGTGACCGAGCCGGAGGGCGCGCGGGCCTCCGTGCAGGACGCGGCGCGCGCGCTCGCGACCGCGTACGAGGGGTGCGGCGGGGGCGTCGCCATGGCCATCGAGGGCCTCCTCCTCGCGTCGATCAACGCCGACGCGGCGAGCGGCGCGGCCCGGATCGCGGGGGGCGGCGAGGCGTCGCAGCGCCTCGCCGCGGCGCAGTGGGCGCGACGCCTGTTCCCGTTCGCGCACGTCCCCGCGCGGTACCTGTGCGTCGTCGCCGCCGGGGACGCGAAGCCCGAGGTCCGGGACGAGGCGCGCGCGGGCCTTCGACCGCCGGAGGAGCTCGACGACGAGCGCGAGAAACGGAGCCGGCGCGCGGATCCCGGGAGCGTCGCCCTCGAGGGGAAAAAGCGTTCGCTCCCGAGCGCGGCGTCTACGCTGGCGTACCTCGCGGAGCGCCACCCGGCGCTGGCGAAGCCCGCGGCCCTGCGCGCGCCTCTGCCCCTCCCGCCGGCCTCCATGAGCGCCGCGCTCGAGTTCGTCCAGCGGTGCGTCCGCGCCGACGCCGAGGACGCCGCGAAAGCGGACGCCTCCCCCGCCTCCCCCGCGAAGACGAGCGTCGAAGAAGCGCGCGCCCCGGAGGGGTACCGCCTCTTCCTCGAGCACTGCCTCGTGAAAGAGTCCCCCGCGAACCTCGCGCACGCGGCCCTCACCGCGACGCTCGAGCTTCACGAGAACGCGCCCGGGGCGTTCGCCGACGCCGACGTGGCGTCGTCGTCCGTCGCCCGCGCGAGGCACTTCGCTCAGAGCGTGGACGCCCCGACGCGTCGCGTCGCCGCGAAGCTCGTCGGCGCGCTCGCGCCGCGGCTCGACCCGGAGGAAGCCGCGAAGTGCCTCGAGGAGCTCCTGTCGCTCGCGGGCACCGACCCCGGCGGAGACTCGTCTCATTCGTCGGGCGGCGCGCCTCACGATGCCGCGCTTCGAGGGCGGTTCGAGGTGCAGGACGGCGCGCTGGCGGCGGCGGGCGCGGCGGCGGCGGCCGGGTCGGCGGGGCCCGGTTCGGCGCCGGGCCTGACGTTTCCGGCGCGGGCCGTGCGGGCCGCGCTCGCGGTGTTCGTCGCCGTCGCGCGGGGCAAGAACCCCACGCTCGCGGGGACCGCCGCGGAGGCGATCGGGCGCGTGGGTTTGGCCGGGCCGCTGCCCCTGCCGAGGCGCGAGAAAACCGACGATGAGGGCGCCCTCACGTCGGACCTCGTCGTCGAGCGTCTGCTGAAGGTGATGAAGCTCGCGGACGCGGGCGCGGCGCGGCGCGCGGCGCTCGCGGCGGGGTTCCTCGTCGCGGGCGGGTGCGACTGGGCGGACGCGAAGGCTCTGCTGGAGGGGATGGTCGCGTTGAGTAAGAGTAAGGCGGAGGAGACGCGCGTCGTCGTCGGAGAGGCGTTGGCGTTCGCGTTCGGCGGCGTCCCGGTGACCCCCCGCGAGGTGTTGTTCGGATCGTTCACCACCCTCGACGAGCGAAGCCGCCGGGAAGCGCGCGAGGAGAGCGAGCACGGAGAGAAGGAGGACGCGCGCGGGCCCGTGTCGTCGTCCGGCGCGGCGCCCGTGGAACTCATGGACGCGGACGCGACGTTCGCCTCAGGCGCCTCCGCGGCGGCTTCGGCGGCTGCGGCGGAGGGCGCGGCGCCCATCCCCGCGGCGGCGGCGCCGACGCGCGCGCCGATGGACGCTTCGCGCGACGACGACGTCCGGGACCTGATCCTGTCCGCGATCTTCGACGAGCGCCTGTATTCCTCGCGCGCGGAGGAGCGGTGCGCCGCGTGCACGTGGCTCCTCGCGCTGGTTCTGCACACGTCGCGGCACGCGCGTTTGATGTCGATGCTCCCCGAGATCCAGGAGGCGTTCGGGAGCCTCCTCGGGGACGAGAACGAGCAGACGCAGGAGACGGCGAGCCGCGGCGTGAGCGTCGTGTACGAGCTCGGCACGGAGGCGCAGAGGAAGGAGCTCCTCAAGAGCCTGATGGGAACGCTCTCGGGGGAGAGTCAGAAGCGGCGCCGGGTGAAGCTCGCGGACGACTCCCGGGTGTTTCAGGAGGGCACGGTCAAGGTGGACGGCGACGCGGCGCTGAAAAGCGAGTCTCGGGGGGACGAGAGAGAACGTTCCGGCGCGGGCTCCTCCGGCGGGAGCCTCTCGACGTACAAGGAGCTGTGTTCGGTGGTGACGGACATCGGCCAGCCGGACTTGATTTACAAGTTCATGGACCTGGCGAACTACCAGGCGATGCTGAACAGCTCGAAGGGCGCGGCGTACGGGTTCGCGAGCATCGCGAGACGCGCGGGCGACGCGCTCGCGCCGCACCTCGCGAAGCTCCTCCCGAAACTGTACCGCATGCAGCACGACCCGAACCCGCGCATGCGCGAGGCGGTGAAGGGGATCTGGGAGCAGGTCGTGGACGACCCCAGGGCGGCGGTCGACGCGCACTTCGCGGCGATCATGGAAGAGCTCCTGGCGGAGTGCGGGTCGCGAACGTGGCGGGCGCGGCAGTCGAGCGCCGGCGCGTTGGCCGAGTTGGTCTCCGGCCGCCGGTTCGAGGAGGTGGGGCGGTACCTGGAGCGTGTGTGGCGCGCGTCGCTCCGGGTCGCGGACGACATCAAGGAGACGGTGCGCGAGGCGGGGTGGACGCTGTGCCGGACGACGCGCGGGCTGACCGTGCGCCTGTGCGACGCGCACCACTCGAGCCCCGCGGAGGTGGAGGCGACCATCGCGGCGACGCTCCCGATGTTGCTCCAGACGGGGCTCCTCTCGCCCGTGAAGGAGATCCAGGCGCTCGCCATGGACGTCCTGATGAAGGTGGCGAAGCAGGCCGGGAGCGCCGAGCTCAGGCCGCACGTCCCCGAGATGGTGAAGTGCCTGCTCGAAGCGCTGAGCTCGACGGAGGACTCCAGGCTGAACTACATCGAGCAGCACGCGAGCGCCATCGGATTATCCCAAGACAGGCTCGAGCACGCGCGGCTGCAGTCGGCGAAGGCGTCCCCGATGGGCGAGACCCTGGACGTGCTCATGAACCACGTGGACGAGGAGACGATGAAGGAGCTGGTGCCTTCGCTCGCGTCCGTCCTGCGGAGCGGCGTCGGCCTGAACACGCGCGCGGGCGCGGGGCGCTTCATCTCGCGTCTGTGCTTACGCCGCGGCAGCCTCGTGAAGCCGCACGCGGGGAAGCTGTTCAAGGCGCTGCTCGGCGCGGCGAGAAGCGACGGAAGCGCCGCCATCGCGTCGGCGATGGTCTCCGCCGTCGCCGCCGTCGCGCGACACGCCACCGAGGCGCGCGTGAACCAGCTCGTGACGGACGTGTGCGAGATGTACGACGGCGACGACCAGGACGCCGCGGAGGAGAGCGAGAAGAAGCGCCTCCTCGCCGCGCACCTCGCGCTCGAGCTCTCGCGAAACGCCTCAGACCAGCTCGCGAACCACGCCGCCGCGGTCTTGCCGCTCGCCTTCGTCGGCCGCCACGACGAAAACGCCGCGTGCAAAAAACGGTGGGAGGAGGTGTGGGAGGAAAACGCCGCGGGCCAGAGCGCGACGCTGCGGTTGTACCTCGACGAGATCTGCGCCGCGTGCGAGCGGAGGTACAAGCAGTCCGCGCGGTACGCCGTGAAGCGCCAGGGCGCGGAGGCGCTCGCGGCGGCGGCGAAAGCCGCGCCCGAGGTGGTCGCCCCGAAGGTGCCCGCGGCGCTCGCGGGGCTCCTCGACGAACTCCCGGGGCGCGTCTGGGAGGGGAAGGAGGCGTTACCGAAGGCCGTCGCCGCGATCGTGGCGAGCGCGCCCGAGGCCGCGGCCGAGGTGCCCGGAGGGGGCGCGGAGCGGGTCGTCAAGGCGGTCGTCGCGGAGTGCGCGCGGAAGAAACCCGCGTACCGGAAAGCCGCGCTGGACGCGCTCGACGAAATCGTCGCCGCGTTCAAAGGCGCGGCGGGGGACGTGGACGCGTTCCCGCTCGCGGCGCCTCTGCTTCGCGAGCTGCTCGGCGGCGCGGGGGATTCGTCCGCGCGCGCCGCGGGGAACCCGGCGGATTCCGGCGGCGGCGGTGCGGGCGCGAGCGGCGGGAACACGACGGCGGAGATGGAGGAGGCGGCGCGCCTCGCGGAGTCGGAGGCGAAGGCGTCCGGCGAGGTGGCGGAGAAGGCGCTCGCGTGCCTCGCGACGCTCTGCGCCGCCGCCGCGGACGCGAGCGTCGACGACGCGCTCGAGTGCGCCGCGTTCGCCGCCGAGGCGCTCGCCGCGGATAAGCCCTGGACCAGGCGCGTCGCGGGGCTGGGCGTCGCGCGAGCGCTCGCGGAGTTGACGACGCGAAGCGCCGCGGCGCGCTCGGCCGAGGCGGCGGACGCGCGGCTCGCCGAGTTGGCGACGCTCGCCGTCGCCGCCGCGAAAGACCTGCGCGTCTCCGCGCTACGCGTCAAGGCCGCGGAGGCGCTCGGCGCGGCGCGAAGGGCGGGGGGGAAGAAGACGCTCGAGGCGATCGGAGACGCGCTGGAGCAGATGCGCGACGGGGACAGGGCGCCCGACGTGAAAGCCGCCGCGAAACGCGCGCTGGAGGATCGGCGACGAGACGAGCGATGAGCGTCGGAGCGAGCGCGTCGAACCGTTCAAAAACGCGCGCATCGTCGACACGATACGATACGATTGCTCTCTAGTCTACGTACCCCTCCCTTCGCTCCGAGTTGACGAAGAGCATGGACGGGTTCCGGCGCAGGGTCTTCGCCGGGTCCGTCCCCGGCATCGCATCCTCGAGCGTCTCGAGCGCCGCCTCCAGAAGATGGACGTCGAGCAGCGCCGGGTTCCTCTGCACCGTCGCGTCCACGCCGCCCGCGACAGCCGCCGCGGGTGCACGTCGCGACGACCTCTCGCCAAACTCTTTACTCGAGATGAAAACCTTCTTGTTCGTCACAGGCTTACCTGTATCCACACCGGCGCCGGCACCGTCCCTCCCCGCGCCCGCCGACCGCCGCTCCTCCGCCTCCGACGATGCGTTCGACGCCGACGCGGAGTACCCGGAGTACCCGTCGTCGTCGTCGTCGTCGTCGTCGTCGTCGTCGTCCAGGGAGGCGAGGAGGGCCTTCGTTCGCTCGGCGGCGCGCGCGAGATCTCGGGTGGGCGCGGCGAGGATCCCCGGGGCCCTTCCCGCCATCCTCGCGACGTCCGCGGTCGGGAACGCGTCGCGAAGGGCGAGGGCGTTGGCGACGGTTCGCGCGCCGTCGCCCACGGCGAGGCGCACGAGGATCTTCGCGTTCGGGCCCTTCGCGACGAGGGAGTCCGTGACGAGGCCCGGAACGTGGGTCTCGAGCATCTCCACGCGCGCCCACACGTCGGGTTCAGGGAGCGAGAGCTCGGCCGACGTCGACGCGACCGCCTCCGCGACGCGCCGGGGGAAGCGTCCGGAGCCCGAGGGCGCGAGCGAGGGAGGCGTGGGACCCGCGGCGGCGTTCGCGTCCTCCGCCTCGAGGATGACCGGGGAGGGAGGTGCGCGACGCTCTCGGCCTCGGAACCGGCCACGGCGATCTCGGCACCTCGAGGCGTAGTACGACGGCCGCGTCCGCCGGTCGGGGCGCGCGTGCGCCCCCCGCGGGACGTCGGCGGTCTCGCGCGACGCGGATGAGGCCGTCGCGCGAGCGCCCGCGCGAGCGAGCATCGCGCGCGACGCGACCCCGCGCGGGGGGGAGTGCGCGTGGCGCCGGAGGACAGCGACGCCGACTTTTAGAAGGGCCCGGTGCGTCGCGCTTGAGTCAAATTCGTCCCGACGCGGCACCAGTGGGGCCAACCAACACCCGGGCGGCGGGGGTCCCGTGAACCGTCAAACGAGGGGTCAAATTGCCGACCCACGAATTTTCTCGGAGGGTGTTGACGGCCACCGAACGCGCGATCGGCGCACTCGCGTCCGCGCGTCGTCCACGCCGGGCCGTCGGGCGCCGGGCGCGATGTCCGAGCGCGAGCGGCTGCTCTCGGCGGCGGAGCCCGCGCCCGCTCCGGGCGCGTCCCCCGCGGGCGGCGACCCCGGGCTTTCCCCCGCGCCGCCCCATCATCCGACGGACTCCGTCGGCGAGCGACGCCGGGCGCTGACGAGGCGTTTCCTGCGCAACACCTTCGCGTGCGCGTGCGCGTGCGCGACGCTCCTGGCGTGCCACACCCAGCTCGCGTCCGTGACGTTCGGCGGCCGCGTCGAGAGCGCGGACGACGACCCCTCGGGGGACGCCTCGTCGGACGCGTCCGCGCAGAGCTTGCTCGCGCGCGAGGTCGTCGTCGCGGCCGCGGGCGTGCCGAAATCGCAGCGCTACTCCGGCTCCTACCCGCCGTGGTGGAACGACCGCGCCTCCCTCCCCGACGCGCAGCCCATCTTCATCCACATCCCGAAGACGGGCGGCGTGAGCGTGGAGGACACCGCGAGCCGCGCGGGCCACGTCACGGGCGCGTGCGTGGTGCATTCCTTCGGCGACGCCGCGTTGCCGTACGCGCTGGCGCCCGGGTTCGAGATGGAGCCCTACCACGCCCCCCCCGCGCGATTCGTGCCCTACTCCTTCACGATCGTCCGGAGCCCGTACGCGCGCATGGTCAGCGAGTTCAACTGGATGGCGCTCTCGGACCCGGCCAAGGCGGCGGACATCAAGGCTGGGAGATGGAGCTTCACGTGCGGCGAGTTTCAGGATTTCGTCGAGCGGCGCGTGGACGGCCTCGTGGGGTCCGCTTTGTTCCGGTGCCTGGCGCAGAGCGCGCTGAACGAGGCGGACTACGAGCGGTGCGTCGCGGAGAACCCGAGCGCCGAGACGATCAACGACTCGCACGCTCTGCCTCAGTGGTTCCTGGCGAAGAACGCGGAGAGGGTGTTCAAGTACGAACAGTTCGCGTCGGAGGTGTGGCCGTTTCTCAAACGCGTCGGGGTGGTGAGCCGCGGGGAGAAGACGCTCGAGAAGATCAACAGCGCGGGCGGCGCGAGCGCCGTCGCGAGCGAGTGCTGGGCGTTCGTCTCGAGCGCCGTGCTCGAGAAGTTCGTGCGGATGTACGCGATGGATTTCAAAAACCTCGGGTACTCGGAGACGGATTTCGGGCTCGACGCCGCCGGCGCGAGCGCGGGGCTGGGGCGGGCGGAGGCGGCGGGGCCCGACGCCGAGGCGCTGAAGCGGAGGCGACGCCTCGACGTCGTCAGCGCGGACGTGGACGGGGATATCCTGGCGGAGACGCTCGAGTTTCGAAGGGCGAACGCTCGCGGGTCGCGGGGGGCGCGCTCGCGCCGGTCGGAGAACGCCGGGAAGGTGTCGGAGGTGGCGGGGGAGACCCCGCCCGGGTGCGTCCGCGCGGACGGGATCGTGCCCTTGGGCGAGCGGAGCCTCGGCTCGGACTGGTCCCCCGCGGGGTGGGCGGTGGCGGAGGGGGTTCTGCGCCGCGCGACGTTCGCGACGCAAGCCTTCGCGGCGGCGTTCAAATCGCGCCAAATCTTCGTCGACGCGACCGAGGTTGGCGCCGACCCGGCAGCGGGACTCGGCGGGCCCGCGGGCCTCGTCGCGGAGACGCGAAAAGCCGCGCGGAAGGCCCGCTGGGCCGCGGAGCTCGCGGCGAGGGACCCGCTCGGGCCGGGGAGCGTCGAGCGCGTCGGCGCGGCGGCGCGCGCGTGCGCCGACGCGGCGCGACGCGCCGAGGCGCTCAAGGCGGCGGCGGAGGTGGCCGGGTCGGGCGCGCCGCAGGCGCTCATCGACGCCGCCGTCGAGCTCGCCGAGCCCGCGGCGGAGGCCGCGAAGCTCGCCGCGCAGGCGGTCAGGGCAAGGCGGGCCTGGGGGACGCAGCTCGCCGCGGCGACGCGCGTGGACGAGGCGAACGCGCGGAGAGCGACGCGACGCGCGAACGACGACGCCGCGGGATCGCTGGGGGGCGCGTCGTCGAGACGACGCTCCGAAACGGTCGCGGACGCGCTCTCCAAGCACGGACCGGAGACCGCGGGGCTCAGCGGCGCGATCGGAAGGCGCGCGAGCCCGACCAATCCCGAAGGCGAACGGGACGGAGCGGAGGACGAACGGTGACACCGCTGGGAGGTGGAGAGACCTCGATTACTAGACTATTTTTTACGCCGTATTCGAAGGGACCTTCGCGACACGTGATAGTACACATACTCGCGCGCTCGTCGACATCCCGCGGCTGTTTTCGCTCGCCCCCCTTCATTGGAACAGCCGCGTCGCGGCTTCCCACGCGCCCCCCGCGAGCGCGGCCGTGGCGGATATGGCCTCGTCCGGCACGACGGCGGCGAACGCGTCGACGGCGTCCGCGACGACCCCCCCCGCGACGGCGTCCGCTCCCCCCGAACCCGTTGAACCGAAACCCGCCGCTCCTCCCGCCGCACCCGACCCGCGCTCGATGGTCCTCGCGAGATCGTTCCGGAGCTGCCCGAGCGTGATGGCGCACGCGGCGAAGGAGAGCGCGGCGAGCGCGGGCGTCCCCCCCCTGACTCCCGGGGAGAAGGTCTCCCCCAGCGCCCTGGAGACGCGCCTCGGGTCCGCGCGTCTGAGCAGCGGCGCCAGCCTCGCGCCGCCTTTCTCCGCGAGCTGCGCGCGCATGCTGAACGCCATCATCGGGGGAAGGATCCCGAACATCGTGCTCATGCAGTACGCCCCCGCGAAGTTCGTCGCCGGGAGGAACACGTCCGGGTTCGTCGCCGCAACGCACGCGGGCGCGGCGAGTATCAACGCGTGCGTCCCCGCGCGCGTCAACAACTTCCGCGCCCTCCCCGAGCCTCGCCTCCCGGAGCCGCCGGGGCCCCCGTCCCGCCACGGCTGCTTCTCCGCCCACCTCTCCAGCCTCGGCTGCGCGAACTCGCTGAGCCCGATCGCGGTCCCGATGAAGCTCGTCGCGATCGCGCAGAAGCTGAACCCGCCGACGATGAGGCTCGCCGCGCCGTCGCCCGACGCCATGAGCGCGGCGAGCGGGTCGCCCGCGTCGCTCGCGTGGCACCCGAGCGCCACCGCGTCCCAGCTCAGGAACATCAGAAGAGGCGCCACGGAACCCAAAATAACCGCCCGACGGATCTTACGCACGTCACCGGCGAGGTAGCTGCACACCACGGGGACGAGGTCGTGGTACACGAGCGCCAGGAACACCACCGGAACCGTTTGGGGCGCGCGGGACCAGTCCCCGACCCAGTCCGCGCTCGCGAAATCCGCCCGCGCCGCGCCCCCCGCCACCAACACCCCGAACAACGCGAGCAACGCGAGGGTCAACGCCTGGTTCATCTTATCCGCGAGCCGAACCCCGCCCACGGTCAACGCGCCGCCCATGCCGGTCGCGAACGCGAGCGCGGCGACGCCGGGCGCGATCGCGCCGCCGGACGCCGCGTGTACGATCGTCCCGCTCTTGGCGATGTACGCGACGAGCAACGTCGTGGACAGGAAGATGTACGTCGCGGAGACGGCGCCGGCGCCGACGTCGCCGAGGGTGCGGCCGGCCATCTCGGAGAGGGAGATGGTCACGGGGCTGTGACCTCGGCCGTGCACGAGCCTGTACTCGTCGCGCTCGCGCATGACCGCGACGTTGACCTCGGCGAGGAGTAACGCCTCGCACGCGAGCAACGCCCAGCACGCGCACAGGACGACGGAGGAGGGGCCGATGCCCGCGGGGGCGACCGTCTCGGGGAGGGCGAGGATGCCCGCGCCGACCGTGCTGCCCGTGATGAGGGCGACCGCGCCGAGGACCGTGCCGCGGTTGGACGTCTCCAGGCACCGCGTCTCGTCCGCCAGAGGGTCGTCGAGGGCCGCGAGCGCGGCGTTTTCCGGGCCGGAGCCGTCGCCAGGTTTTGGAGCGGGACGCGAAAAGTCGCCGTCCGCCACGTCGAACGAGGACGCGAACGGGGTGGTGCTCGCGGTGGAGGACTCCGGGTCGTCGAGGGCGCGGACGCGGTGCGAGGGGCGGGAACCGCGGAGGGCATCGCGCGGCGCGAGAGCCGTGAACCGCAGCGCGAAGGCGGGGGGCATCGCCGCGGAGGATGAGCCAGCGAGCCTCGGACGGGCGACGACGGCCTTTCGGGTGTTGTCGCGACGGGACGCGGGGCGGGGGCGCACGCGCGAGGGGCGCGGCAAAGACGGCCGCGCGAGCGACCCAGAGACCATGCGCCACGAAGACCGTCGCGGCGTCGCGCGGCGGCGCGCGGCGTCGCGTCGGGAACGGCGCGGAGGGGTCTAACAGGAGGGCGCGGGAGGGGATGGGAGGAGAGCACCCCGAAGCAGCTTTTGTCCAGGTTGTCAACGGCTCCCAGGTTTCCCGGGAAAAATCTACGAGATCCCAACGAACCGTCAAACGGCGAGTTAAATTATGTCGTTTCCCGAGGGGTCGACCGAGGCGTCGGAACGGTGAATCGGCTCGGTCCCACATCACGCAAGAGTGACTGCTGATGAAGAGCTTTTGAAAACGCAAGCAAATGGCGAGTTTTCTTTCCGTTGTGCCGTCCCAGAGCCGAGCGCGCTCGCAGCCTCCGCGCGCACGCTCGCATCCGCCGCGCGTACGCGCCTCCCTCCGCGCTTTTTCGCCCGCGCCGCGCTCGCTTCGCGCTTGTTCTCCCGCGCCGACGCTCGCGTAGCCATGGGGGTCCCTTCGTTCAACCGCTTCGACGAGCGCACGCACGTCGGGCGTCAGAATCTCGAGTTCGAGCAGCACAACATGTACCGCCGCATCCTCTCCGCGAAGTCGTCGGTGGACACGCGCCTGGCCCGCCCGACGCGCCCGCGGAGCGCGACCGCCCGCCCGCAGAGCGCGCGCGCGGAGATGGACGAGTTCCGCGAGGTCCGCGAGGCGGCGCGCCGGATCAACGACCTGAGCCTGAAGAAGCGCGGGCCGACCTTCTCGAGCCCGCCGAAGACGATCACCGAGGACCTCTCCCGGCGCCTCAGCGAGAACCGCCGCGCGTACCGCGCCGCGGATCCGGCCAGGCACTATCACGCGAAGCAGATCGCCAACATGCAGCGCCGCATCGCGGAGCAGGGCACGCTCGCCGAGCGCAAGAAAAACGTCTACGACGTCCGCGTCCACCCCGTCGTCCTCCGCAAGCCATCCGGCAAACCCCCGCCGTGGGGGTTCGGCTCGGGAAGCCTTTCCTCCGCCGCGAAGAAGGGGCGCCCGTCCACCGCGACGCTCGCGGGAGAGCGCGACGTGAGGTACGCGGGGGGATACGGCGGCGGCGGCGGCATGTACGGCGGCGACGGCGGCGACGGCGGCACGGCGCGCGAGCAGATGGCGTCTCGGCGCGCCGTCCCGCGGGCGGCTTCCGCGCCGTTCGCGCGGCCCAAGGCGGCGCCGCCGGCTCGAATCGAGGGCGTCGAGCACATGCGCCCCACGCGGAAGGCGTCGAAGGACCACCCGGCGTACCAGACGCTGAGGAAGAAGCTGCTGCACGAGATCGTTCGCAAGGACGCGAGCGAGGAGGACGTGGAGGCCATCTTCGCGGACGCGAGGAGGGAGCAGAGCGGGTCGCAGCACAAGCACGTGCTCGCGCTCGTCATCGAGGACCTCAAGGTGGAGTTGGAGCTCGAACAGAGTTGAGCCGGGCCTGAGTGAGCGGGGAAGGGGGGATGAATTGGGCTCGGGGGGGGGATCGTGTGTAGGCGTCGCGAGCGTCGATGCAGTACAGTATTCGTCACACGAGAGATAGTCTAGTCCGTCGATCGCCGTCCGCGCACAGACGCGTAGTGCGGAAAGAATGACGCGTCGGTGTGGGAGTTCTTGTACCGTGCAAATGGATATTTGGGCACGTTATGGCGGACAAGTCGGTGAACGAACGAGTTCGAGAGCCGTCTTACCCTATGTCCCCAGTCAGGAAAGAAGGAACATTCCGGAAATTCCTGACTAGATACACGGGGAATTGGTCTAGTGGTATGATACTTCCTTAGGGTGGAAGTGGTCCGGGGTTCGATTCCCCGATTCCCCCCGTAATTTTTTTTTTGCCGCCCGATCGGACGACTGCAGCGGCGCGCGCGTCGGGTTGCCTTCGCCTCCGCCTCCGCCTCCGCCTTCGTCTCCACACCCCCATCGCCTTCAAACGCGATCAGCACCTGAACCCCGCGAACCCAAAGAAGCATGCGCCCGCCCCCCTCCGCGCCAACCCGAACCACCCGCGACCGCCCCCTTGAGCGTCGTCCTCCCCCTCGCCCACCTCAGCGTTCTCGTGCGCCCCCCGCCTCACCTCGCCGCTCGTCGAGCTCGTCGAACACATCCCCCCCCTCGCCGTCAGTCTTCCCTTCGCTCTTCGCGCGAGTTCCTTCGCGTGCGTCGCCATCTCCCGGAACGCGGGGTCGTTCTCGAAGACGGCGTACTCGTCCGTCCTCGCGGCGACGCGGAAGAGGTCGCGGTGGTGCCACGTCCAAAACATCGACCCCCGCAGCGCCCCCCCGTCCGGGCGGTTCCCGTCGGCCTCGATCTGCGCGTGCACGCCACGGTAGTACGCCGCGACGGCCTCCGCGCGCTCGCCTCGAGCGGACGATGAGGGCCTCGAGAGGAGGCTCGACGAAAACCCGAAGAGCGAATCGAACCCGGCCCCGCCCCCGGCCCCGCCCACGCCCCCGCCCCCGCCGCTCTTGCCGGTCGCGCCGAACTCCTCGAGGACGAGCGGTTTCTTGAGGAGCTCCCTCGCGTCTTTCGCGTGTGCGGCGATCCACTCCCGCGAGAAGTTTCTCCTGAGCTCCCCGGTGAGGCTGAAGACCCCCCAGTTATCCGGCCAGAGGTGCGTGACGGCGAAGTCAATCTCGGGCGGCGCGTGATTCTCCACGAACCTCTGCCCCGTGGCGAGCGCCCACGCCTCCGGGTTCGCGTCCACGCTCCCGAGCGCGCCCGCGCCGTAAAACCCCTCCTCGCCCGTGGAGAGCATGTGGTTCGGGTCCAGGGATTTGACGAAGCGCGCCATCTCCTCGATCCACGCCTGGAGCGCGTTCGCGCACCCGCGACACCGCGGCTCGTTGATGAGCTCCCACGCGAAAATCGCGGGGTCGTCGCGGTACCGCCGACCGGTGAAGACGTTCACGCGCTCGATCAAAACGCGCGCGTTCGCCTCGTACATCCGTTTGCACGCTCGGTCGGTGAAGAAGTCGTTCTTGTTGGCGTTCCTGGTCGCCCCGGACCAGTCCAGGTACTGCGCGACGCCGCCGTTGTATTCCCAGTAATCGGTGAGGACCAAAATCACCTTGATCGAACGCTTATCGGCTTCGCTCAAGACCCAGTCCAGGCCCTCGAACAGAGGCTCGTGGTACACCCCGGGGGCGACCTGCATGGCCTGGTGCTTTCCGACCGCGTACGCCCACGTGCGCACGGTGTTAAACCCGGCGGCGACGGCGGCGTCGAGCATGTCGACGACCTGGCGTCGGCCGCGGCGGGAGAAGTCCGCGTCGAAGCTCCCGACGGGCACCCGCGCGGCTTGCTCGATGAGCGTGTACGTGTTCCACCCGACCGGCGCGTACGGCTCGCACCCGAGCGCGAACCGAGCGCCCTCGACGCGCACGAACGGGGATGCGGTGGCGTTCGACCGTGATCTTGAGACGGAGGCGGCTCGAGCGACCGGAAGGTGACTCGCTGGGGCGACTCGCGGGGGCGACTCGCGGGGTCCGGTTTCTCCCTCGACGAAAGGCGGCGTCGTCGTCGACGGAGAGGGAGCGGGGTCCGCCGAGGCGGCGGACGCGCGCGTGCGCTCGAGCCACGCGAGCATCGCGGCATCGAGCGCGTCGTCGTCACCGGCGTGGTACCCCTCGATGAGGTCGGAGGGCAGCGCCGCGGGGCGCACGTCGGCGAGCGGCGCCGAGGACGACGCGTCCTCGGGCAGCGCCTCGACGCGTCGAACCCGCAGGAGGGCGAGGAGGACGCACACCAGGAGCGCGGGGGCGAGGACGCGCGCGGAAGCGACCGCGCGTCGCGCGAGCGGTCGCGCGACCCGGCGCGCCGCGGGGCTGAGGGACGGCGGCATGGTCGTCGCCGTCGCGAAGCGCGCGGTCGTCGAGTGGCGCCTCGCGAAGGTGGCACGACGCGACGAGGGAGCGGTTCGTTCCGAGAAGGGCGTCCGAGGTTTCTTCGAAAGACGACTGCGTGATGGTTTCCTACAGATATTTCTTCGCCCCCCGCCCGCGCGTGTCTGTCGCGTTCCGTTCGTCACGCTGAGAGCCCGGCGGTCGTTGCATCGCTCGCGTATCATTGCACCGCTCACGCGTCGTCCTCCCACTCGAAATCAGACCCGCTGTCGTCCCCGCCCGCCAGCTCCGCCCTCGCGACGGCGTTTTTAATCTTCTTCGCCTTTTTCTTCGCCGCGCGTTCGAGCGCGGGATTCCTCTGCCCCTCGGCGCCGTACAGCACCTTCGCGCGTTGGTACGCCGCCTTCTTCTCGTCCGCGCCCGTGCCCTCCTTCCGCCCCTTCCCCGCGCGCTCCAGCGCCGCCTCCGTCCGCCCCGCGTCCGTGCCGTCCATCTCGTCCGCCTCCTCCTCGCTCTCCTCCGCCTCCATCGCGTCGTCGTCGTCCTCCTCCTCCTCCTCCTCCTCCTCCTCCGCCTCGGCGGCATCCATGGTGGCGACGCCCGCGCTCTTCGCGGCGACGAAATCCTGGTCGGCGTCGTCCAGCTCTGGGAGGCCCGCGATGACGGCGTTCTCCTCGTCCCGGAACACCGTCTCGGCGTCGAACTCGGCGCCCCAGTTTGCGACCACCTCCGCGCCCGCGTGTCGCTTATCCTCGGCGGCGCCGCGCGCGGGCGGGTCGGTGTAGTACGGAATCTTGCCCCCGTTCCAGTCCGTCAGAACGACGCGCGCCGCCGCGGTCATGTCCGGCACGCCGCCCTTCTTGAGGACGCCTCGTTGCTTCGCCACCTGCCTCAGGAAATCGTCCGCGTCCTCGAACGTGCTGGTCTTGTACGCGAGCATGAGCCGCTCGGCGGGGCACCGGCGCAGGATCTCGCAGACGGGCGCGATGGGGTCCTCCAGGCGCTCCACCTTGACGCAGTTGCGAAGCGCCGTCACGCCCGCGTTCTCGCCCAGGGAGCTCGCGAACACCACGCCGGGGGAGTCGATGAGCTTCACGTGCTTGTCCAACACGATCTCCTTGTTCGCCTTGGTCATCCCGGGCGTGTTCCCGACCGCCGCGGCGGAGCGGCTGCGCTTCAGCGAGTTGATCAGGGACGACTTACCCACGTTCGGGAAACCCACGACGCCCACCGTGATCGCCGTCTTCATGTTCTTGTTCCGCGCGTAGTTCTTAAGGAGCATCAGGAGCGTCTCCGCGCCCAGAGCGTCCTTACCGCCGTACGACCCTCGCGTCGGTAACGCCCGGGACCCGAGCTTATCGCCACCGGAGCCCCCCGAGCCGCCCGTCGCGCACTTAAACGCCACGCACGGCATCTCCTCGCGGAAGTATTTGAGCCACGCCTGAACGTTCTCCTTCGGCGCGAGGTCGATCTTGTTCAGCAACAGGATCACGCGCTTCTCCGGGTTGAGCCTTCGAACGAGTCGCTCGACCTCGGGCGAGCGGCACGCGAGCGGGTCGCGCGCGTCCAGGACCTGGACGACGACGTCGGACGCCTCGACGACCTTGACGAACTCCTTGTAGTACGCGCGGCGCGAGCTGTCGTTATCGCCCGCGGCGCGCGCGTCGTCCGCGTCGAACGAGGGGTCGCCGCCCATGCGGTCGTCGAGCTTCGCGAGGCGCTTCGCCTCGTGCGTCTCCGCGCGGTCGTCCGCGCGGCGGCGGAGGTCCTCGAGCGTGGGCGGGGGGAGGCCCGCCTCCATCGCCTCGCGAGCGCGCTTCTTGTTCTCCGCGCGTCGGAGGCGCTTCTCCTCCGCCTTCTCCTCCTCCTTCTGGCGCTTCTTCTCCACCTCGAAGTCGATCTCCTTCATGAGCTCGTCCTTGTACGGCCACTGCGCGGGGATGCCCGGGTCCTTCGGCGCCTTCGGCTTGATCCCGAGGCGTTTCTTCTTGTTCTCCTCCTTGCGCTTCTTGCGGTGGTGCTCCTTGACCTTCTTGATGAGCTTGTACTTCTGCTTCAGCGTCGTGCGCTTGGACTTGGACTTGGTCGACTTCTTCGGCATCGTGAACGACTATCGAGGGGAAGGAGAGCGACGGCTGAGTGACGAAGGCGAAGGCGCGGCGGCGGCGAACGAACGGCGCGGCGGCGGCGAACGAACGGCGCGGCGGGGGGCGCGGTGAGGCCCGAGCGGCGCGGGTCCGGAACGAGGAAGAATGCGCCGCTGTCGGAGCGTCCCGTGGCGGCGGCGGCGGTGCAGAGGCGCGGCGATCGACGAGCGCGGGAGGACCGCGAGCGCGAGCGTGGGCGCGGGGACGCGTGTGAGCGCGAGGCGCGCGTGAAGGCGCGTGGGCGAGACGCGGGCGGTCCGAGGTGAACCACCGACGGACGCGGCGATGCGCGCGCGCGGGAGTGCACGACGCCGCAATCGAGGGAGGCGCCGACTCTCGTCCACGGCGCGCCGCTAAAAGGCCAGCCGCGGGTATCGCGAGATGTGGGTCCCTTTATTCCAGGCTATCTGCACCGCCTGGTGCAAGTAGGTATGGGCAAATAGTCTGGAGGCCGTCGTTTTCCGACGAACGCTCTCCCATCGTCTCGCGAGCAGCGTTTCGTCCCCGCCATCGGTCAACGACGACCGACGCGCTGGCGTCCGCTCGCAGTCTCGCGCGCGAAGCGACACCGGGAGCGCCGGTGGACCTCACCGGACGCCATGTTCGGCGCGGTGAAGGTGCGGCGCGCTCTCTTCGCCCCCCCCCGGGAGCGTTTCTCTCGCCCTCGCCCGTCCACGCGTCGGGACGCCGCTCTCGCCTCTCGTTCAAACGGTCGCGAGATCCGCCCCGACTGAATGTCGCCTTCTCCCCGCTTTCCCCCTCGTCCCTCGGCCCGATTCCCGCAGGCGATGCGCGGCGCGGACGGCGCGAAGTCGGCGTTTAACGACCCGACGCGCGGCGGCGCTGTCCCCGCCGGGCGCGAGGGCGCCCCCTCGGTCGTGTTCAGCGCGTGCAAGGGCGAGACGTTCCATCCCGGTTCCTCCCCGAGCGGGTACAAGCAGTGGTTCCGCCGCCTCCGCGCGAGTTTCCGCCCGAGCGTCCTGAAACCCCCCGCCTCCCCCGGCGCGCCCGCGATCACGCCCGAGTCCCTCGAGGGCGCGGACGTGTTGGTCTTCGGCGCGCCGCGGGAGAAGTTCACGGTGGAGGAGTTCGACGCGTTGAAAGATTTCATCCACGACGGCGGCGGCGTGTTGATCCTCGCGCACGAGGGCGGCGAGGAGGCGCTCGGGACGAACCTCAACTACCTCATCGAGGAGTACGGGATGAGCGTGAACGCGGACGCGCTGGTGCGAACCGCGCACCAGACGTACTTCCACCCGAAGGAAGCGCTCGTTACGGACGGCGTGTTGAACCGCGCGGTGACGCAGTACGCCGAGCGCGGCGGCGAGCGCGCTCGGCGAAATAAGAAAGGATCGGACGGGTCCCGGGGGGACCCGCTGAACGACTCCACGAACGACGACGACCCCGCCTCATCGGCATCTCCGTCCGGCGGCGGCACGCCATTCGCGGGTTCATCGGGCGGGGAGGAGAACCGCCCGGTGGCGTTCGTGATGCCGCACGCGGCGACGCTCAACGTGCAGAAGCCCGCGACGGCTGTGCTGAGCTCGGGGAAGGCGTGCTACCCGACGCAGAGGCCCGTCGCGGCGGCGTGGCGGGGGAACAAGGCGCGGGGCGAGGGCGCGGGGCGGGTCGCGGTGCTGGGCTCGGGCGCGATGGCGGACGACGAGTGGTTGGATCGCGAGGATAACGCGAAGGTTTTGGATTTTTTCCTCCGGTGGCTCTGCCCGGACTCGAGCCTCGCGCTGTACCAACTCGACGCGGAGGAGCCGGACGTGAGCGAGTACGCGCGCGCGCCGGACACGGAGGCGCTCGCCGAACGCCCGCGCGCGTGCCTCCGGGAGACCGAGGACCTCCCGAAGGACTTCAGCGCGCTGTTCGACGACGCGATGTACGCAATGGACACCGACCTCGTGCCCGAGGCGGTGGAGCTGTACGAAAAACTCGGCGTGAAGAAGCAACCGCTGGCGCTCATCGCGCCGTCATTTGAGGCGCCGCTCCCGAGGCCGAAACCCGCCGTGTTCCCGCCGGCGCTCAGGGAACCGCCGCCGCCCGCGCTCGACCTGTTCGACCTCGAGGACGAGTTCGCGAGCGAGAAGACGAGGCTCGCGGGGCTGCTCGCGCGGTGCCGAGCGAGCGCGGGGGGCGCTGGCGAGGACGTCGAGACGTTCGTCGCCGAGGGGGCGCGGATATGCGGCGTCGCCGAGGGCGACGCCAAGAGCGCGCTCGCGGAGGTGTTCAGGAGGATCGTGCAGCTCAAGATGAGGGACGACGGGGGGCGCGGAAACGCGAACACGGGGGGAAGACGACGGAACGCGGACGAAGGCGCGAGGCTCGATCGCATCGAGGGCGAGATCGGAGGCATGACCGCCGAAGACTTGTGACGCGGGGCGACGCGTTCTCGTTTTAGTCCATCCGAAAAAAAAAGTCGTCGATCACAACGCGAACGGGATCATGGCTCTTCTCTCTCGCGGGAACTTCGCGCCGAACTTTTCCACGTACCACCGTCGGTACGCCACCGCCCTCGGGTAGAGGTTCGCGAACGTCCAGAACGCGAACGCCCACCCCGCGCTCGTTCGCGTCGCCGCCGCGAACCCGACCCACTCCACGCACTCGCCGAAATAGTGCGGCGCGGCGACGAGCTCGAAGAGGCCCCCGCGCGGGACGTAATGCTTCCGGTCCCCGGGGCGCTTACGCAGCCTTAACAGCGCCGCGTCCGAGGAGACGTTGATCGCCGCGCCCGTCACGAATACGGCGAAGCCGACCGCGAGCGTCCGCGGGTCTGGGTGGGCGAGATACGCGCCCCCGCGCGCGAGCTCCGCGCCCATCAGCGTCCCGTTCACGACGTTGAAGCACACCGCCATGGCGACCACGGGGAGGGTGGTGTCGCTCATGCGGCGCACGAGCGGGTAGTACACCGCGCGGTGGAGGTAGTGCGCCCACCATACCGCGACGCACGCGCGCGCGAACGCGCCCGGGGGGGAGGTGCCGGGATGCGAGAAGGTGAACGCGTCGGCGCCGCGGAGGAACGCGAGGGTGAGGACGACGGGGGAGACGATCTCCTGCGCGAACCAACCGAGGCGACCGTCCACGCGAGGGCCCCAGCCGTCGCGAACGAGCTTGCCGTACGGCGCGCTCACGAAGAAGAGCACGGGGAACGTGCACGCCGCGAGCGCCGCCCAAGCCGCGACCGCGAGGGAGTGATCCATCGGTCAGACGGGGGCGGCGACGCGCGAGGGGGTTTGGGGGCGGACCGTGGAAACGCACCCACACAGACAAGTACCAGTACTTTCGAAAGTAGCTCACGCGACATTTGCGAATCGCGCGCGAATCCAGAACACGAACAGAATCTAGCTACGGTCTACGGTCTACCCCGCCTTCACTACACCCGCCACCCTCCCCTCCCCTCACGACAGCTTAATTTTCTTGAGCTCTTGCCTGGTCATGAACGCGGCCTCCCTCCTCCTTTTCTTCACCGGGAAGAACGTCCTGAAGACGGTGAGCGCGACCCTCCCGACGGCGAAGGGGAGCACCATCGCGAGCGCGAGGTCCGTCTGCTCCGCCGTCGCCGCCGCCGCCTGCGCGTCGCAGCACGGCACCTGCTCCTCGGCGAGCCGAACCCTCGGCGCGGCCTCGCTCACGCGCACGCGGTTATCGATGCTCGACTGCGTCACCGCCGCGTCCGCGAGCGTCGCAAATTCGTTGTAGTGGTTCACGAAGTCCACCTCGTAAAAGTACATCCGGAACACCTTCGGCGCGACGTACGGCGGCGGAGGCGACGGCGCGGGGGGCGGCGCCGGAGGCAACGGCGGCGCCGCGACGTCCTCCCCACCTCCGCTTCCACCGCTATCGGCCCCCGCTCCACCATCCTCCGCGCCGGCGTCGTCCACCCCCGCGGTCGGCGCGCCCGGCGGCGGCGGCGGCATCGCGGCGCCTCCCGCGTCCATACCCTCCGCCGGCGGCTCGGGCGGCGGCGGCTGCTCCGCCCCCCCCGGCGGTTCCGGCGGCGGCGGCGCCTCTTCGGGCGCCTGCGGCGGTTCCGGCGGCGGACTCGGCGCGAGGGGCGCGGCCGGCGGGCTCGGCGGCATCGGCGGCGGGCTCGGCGGCATGGGCGGCGGCGGCGGCGAGATGGGGTTTTCCTCCCTCCACTTGGCGATGAGCCGCTCGGGGCGAGTCAGGCACTCCTCGAGCCTCGTCTTCCCGTACCAGTCCTTCGCGTCGTACCGCCCCTCGTACGCATCGTTGCAACTCACGAACATCCGCCAGTCGTTCTCGCAGATGTACCACAGCGGCACGGGGTCCGCGATCGTCCACTCGTCCCCCACCACGGGCACCGCGCAGAACGTCCCCTCCTCGAGCTTCCCCGCCTTGAACATGTACGTCGCGTCCGGCAGCGGCAGCGTCGCGTGCGCCTCGCCCATCAGGTCGAACCGGAAGTTCCCCGCGTGCGGCTCGTTCAGCGCGAACGCCCGAGGCCGAGCGGCGCCCGCGGCGTCCTCCATCGCGAGGAGCGCCTCCTCGGGCTTGATGCCCTCGCCCATGTACCCGTACGCCTTGACCGCGTCGGCGTACTCGCGGAGGACGATCTGACCGCCGGCGGCGTACGCCGCGGGGACGATCGCCACGAGCGCGCCCAGCGCGAGATGGTCCGCGATGGGGCCGGGGAAAAAAACCTTGCGCGCGCCGGCGAGGATAAGGAACGCGAACCCGAAAGCGCCGCCGGTGAAGGCGCCGCCGGCGCAGCCGCCGCACGACGCGGTCGGGATGAGGACGAAGGCGTACGTGAGAAGGACGCCCGCGAAGAGCGCCGCGGTGGTGAACCAGCGCCGGACGCCGCGGCGGCGGGACATCTTGCGGAGGGTCACCACGAACGGAAGGGAAGCGACCATCGTCCACAGGGTCTGCGCGATGAGGGATTCGGGGGTGAAGCGTTCGGGGAGGAAGGGGCAGAGGTCAGCCGCGAGGGGAGGCGGGGGCATTGAGCGCGCGCGCGAAGAAAGCCGTTGCCTGGGTGAAACGTCCGATGAACCCGCGCTCGAGGGGACGCGCGCGCGGCGCGGACCTTCTTCTTCGCCGCCTTGCCCTTGACGCGGTGCGTCGCCCCCGCGGTCATCGGCCCCGCCACCGTCCGCCCGCGCATCGTCGCGACCATCGTCGCCAGACCGGCGGCGAGGCCGCGCGCGCGCTCGCGGAGCGCGTTCATCCCGACAACGCGAGCCCTCGGCGCCGACGAGACTGGGGCCCGAGGGACGACGAAATTTCGGGACGCCGATGCCGAATCGGCGGAGACGGGTCGGCGGGGGAGCGTTTATCGGCCGTTTTTCGGTCGGCACCCGGTGATCTCTTTCAGCGGCAACCCGATCCTCAAGCCGTGGCCGCGCGCTGCGTGACGGGGAGACGCGACGCGCGTTCTCGAGAGCCGCGAGGACGACGGCGGGCACTCGTCGTCGCCCCGGGCGGAGAATCGAGGGACGGAGGGGGCTCGGTCGCGCGGAGTCATCATGTCGGTCGTGGGCGCGCGAGCACTCGCGTCGGGTCTCGCGCCGCGCCTCGCGCCGGCGCGGTCGCGCGGGAGCGTCTCGCGCCTCGCATCGCGGCTCGAGCGTTGGGTGCCCTCGCCGCGCGTCGTCGTCCGGACGCGCCTCGCATCGGTCGCCCCCAGCGCGTACGCGCGCCGCCCCGCGAGGACCGTGCGGCGGCGTCGCGAGGACGACCAGGTGCCATTCACGAGGAGCCTCACGAGCTCGCTCGTGCTCTTCTGCTGGCTGTATCGCCGGGTGGTCGTTTCGCCGCTCAATCGCCACAAGTCGGCATCGCCATCGGCTTCTTCCGCAAAGCGGAGAAGCGCGCGCTCGACCGAGGAAGCGACGGGAGGGGGGATCTCGAGCGCCGCGCGCTCGAGGGCGACGCGGCGCGCGCTATCCTTCGCGCTGAGCTTCGCCGAGAGCGCGCGTTCGGCCGCGCCTTTCATCCTCGTCCTCGGGCTCGCGCTCGCGTGCTGGTAGGCGACGAATCGAGTACGACACATCGTGACGGGGTGACTCACAAGACCCGCTCGTCAGGACCTCGTCGTCGACAGTCCCGAGGAAAACACTCTCAAAACCCCCTCGGGAAATAAAACGCACCGAACCGTCGTATCCTCGTTCCGACCGACGAGGGCGTCACAACGCTCAACACACGACGCCATGCCGACGAGCCTTGGTAAGCGACCGCGCACGGAGAAGACGATGCAGCCGCCTCCTGCATCGGAAAGGTCAACCGCCTGCCCGCACGGAAAGGTCAAACGAGGATACCTTTGTAAGGAGTGCCCCGGGAAGGGGATCTGCGAGCACGGGAGGCAGCGTGCTCAGTGCAAGGCGTGCGGGGGCTCAGCCTTCTGCGAGCACGGGAGGCAGCGAAGCAGGTGCAAGGCGTGCGGGGGCCCGGGCATCTGCGAGCACGGGAGGCAGCGTGCCCAGTGCAAGGCGTGCGGGGGCTCGGCCTTCTGCGAGCACGGGAGGCAGCGAAGCAGGTGCAAGGCGTGCGGGGGCTCGGGCATCTGCGAGCACGGGAGGCAGCGAAGCGGCTGCACGGAGTGTCGCGACGCTCGCGCGGCGTCCGCTCGGGCGACCCGCCCCGCTCCTCCGTCCGAACCCGACGCGGAGATCGCTTCCGAGATCGTACTCGAGCCCGCGACGCGTCGGACCCGGGCGACATTCCCGAGGTGAAAGGATAGCCCGACGTCGCCTCGACGCGAACGAAGCGCGCGTCGCGCGGAAAGAACACAGATTCGGATCCAATCCCCCGCCCCTCGCGACGCTCGCTCCGTCCCCCTCCGTCTCCCCCGTCACAGCTTCTCCTTCAGCCGCGCGATCCGCTCCCGCACCGCCTCCACCCTCCGTCCGAGCGCCCTCGCGATCGCGCGTTCGGACCCCCCCGCGCGAAGCTCCCGCACGAGCCGGTCCTCCTCCTCCTTCGTCCACCGCCGGTACCCGCCCGCCGCCGAGCGAAGATCCGCCGGCGTCCCCGCCCGCGCCCCCCCCCCCTCTTCCGCCTCCTCCTCCTCCGCCGCCGCTCGCTGCTCCTCCTCCGACGTCATCTCGACCGCGCGCTTTCTTCGCGCCTGTTCCTCGCGCCACGCGGCGGTCGTCTCGCGTCGCTCCTCGCACCGTTTGCTCGCGTGGTCGGCGGCGCCGCACACCGCGCACGCGACGTCTCGGACGAAAAAGGCATCCTCGAGCGACGCGATCTGATGCGCCTGGAGCTCGGCGCGGTGGAAGGTGCCGCCGCGGACGACGTCGAGGCCGTTGCGCGCGTGCTTCTCGTGCATGAGGCGGACGACGAGGGCGTCCTCCTCCGCGGGGTGCTCGAGGACGCGCTGGAAATACACCGCGTCGTCGCCGGGGAGGGGGGGGTGCGCGGCGGTCCACGCGCACGGCGCGCCCGATCTCGCGCGATGCTCCGCCAGGCGAACGCGCAGGTCGCTCGTCACGCCGACGTAGAGCTTGTCGCGCGCGAGGCGCAGGACGTACAGCGTCGTCGCCCCGAGCCCGGGGGGCTTGTGCGTCCCGGACGCGCGCGGGAACGCGCCCCGCGGGTCGTTCGCGACGGGGGGTGGGGGGGGGCGGGGCGGAGGATTTCCTTGACGTCTTTCGCGATCACCTCAGACGCGGTCTTCCTCGCCGCGCCCTTCAGCTCCTCGAGGTCGAACGTCGGAGGCGCGCGCGCGCGACGGGGCGCGCCGGAGGCGCGCGCGCCATCGGGCATGACGGGCGACCCGCGAGAGCGACGCGCGGGAGGAAGTGGATGAGCCGAATCGCGAAATTAACGAGTCGGTCGACGCGAGGGTCGTCCGGCTAAAATGCCGACCGCCGGGTCTTCACTAAGTTCGCGGCTCCGCGCGTGACTCGGCACTCCCCCGCGCGCCTCTTATCCTCTCGCGCGGTGGCTGGTCGTCCTCTCGCGATGTCCGCGGCGTCCGCCCTGACGTTCGCGGCTTCCCTCGACGCCGGCTGTCGCGCGGTCGCGCGTCGCGCCCCCTCGCGCGACGCGGCCCCACCCCGCCCCCGCGTGCTCGCGAAGCGCTCGGCGAAGAAGCGCCAGAGCCGCAAGCTGGAGAAGCGCGAGGACGTCCGCGAGGGGCAAAAGCTGATGGAGGAGCGTCGCGCGGCGGCGGCGGCGGCGGCGGCGCACCGCCCCGAGCCCCCCCCGCCCCCGAGCGACGTCGCGGACTCGGCCGCGCGCGTCGCGACCCGCGCCGCGGCGTTCCACGCCGCGCTCGAGACGGTCGGCGATCGCAAACGCGAGGCGCGCGAGAGCGACGCGTGGGATCCCGCCCGCGGATACAAACCCTTCGACGACGTCCAGGACGCGGTCGCGGCGCTCCGCGACGCGAAGACGGCGGCCCACGAGGCCCACCTGGAGCGCGCGGTCGCGCTCCTGTGCCAGGCCAAGGGCGAGCCCCCCGCGAGCCTCGATCGGTTCGACTGGACGTACGAGAGGGGCGTGGATGCGAAAAACGCGCGATGCCTCTCTTTCCTCCTCGCCGCGCTGTGCAAAGCCAACGTCGCGTCGGGGATGGCGGAGGTGCTGTTCGTCGCCGTCGACTGCGAAGTCCTCCACACCATCGACGAGAAGGTCGTCGCGAAAACCCTGGCGACGCTCGAAGACCTGAACGACCTGGGGCTCCTGGACGAGGGCGAGCCGGAGATCCTAGAAGCCGCGAGGCGAAGCCTACGCCCAGCGGAGACGAGCTGACGACAAAAATAATTTCTCAAAGTGCGAGAAGAGCGGACGCGACGCTCCTTAGTCCGTAGCGTCGATGACACCACCCCTCGATCGCGCCCCGCCCCGCCCCCTCGTCGCCTCACCTCGCGCCGGCGTTCTTCTTCATCTCCTGCATCATCTCGAGGTAGAGCTCCACCTCCCGCTCCATCGTCTCCAACCGTTCCTTGCTCGCCGCCCGGACGCGCTCGAGCTCCGCCTCCGCCCTCAGCGCCCGCGCCCGCATCGCCGCCGCGTCCTCCGCGTCCTCCCCGACCCCGCCGCCCGCCGCCCGCCCGCCGCCCTCGAGCGCCACCCCGAGCCGGTGCGTCTTCTGCTGCTCCGCGCCGAGCATGTCCCGCAGCGCGTCCACGCGCCGCTCCGCCGTCTCGAGCTTGCCCTTGAGCTTATCCGCCTCGCGCTCCAGCCCCTCCGCGTGCTCGATGAGCGCGGCGACGTCCTCCTCGTGCTGCGCCGAGTCCGACGCGGCGCCGCCGGCGAAGGCGCCCGCGGCGGCGGCGGCGATGGCCGCGGCGGAGGTCGACGCGCCGGGGAGCAGACCCCCCCGGGGCGCGAAATCACCGCCGCCGCCCTCCTCCTCCAGCGACGCGATCTTCGCGCGGAGCTGGAGCATGAGCGATTCCTGTTCGGCGACCTTCGCCTCGGCTTTTCGCGCGCGGCGCTCGAGGACGCGCGCGGCGGCGTCGTTTCCCGCGCCGCCGCCGCCGCCGCCGCCGTCCCCCCGCGCCGCCGCCGCCTTCCGCGCCTCCGCCTTGAGCGCGTCGATGAGCTTATCGTCGTTCGCGGACTTTTCCCTGAGCACCTCCACCTTCTCGCGCAACGTCCGGACGTCGCGTTCGAGCGCGGTTCGCCTCGCCGCCGCCGCCTTGGCGCGACCCGCCGCCTCCTCCGCGTCACGACGCGCCGCCGCCGCCTCCGCCGCCGCGGACTCGAGCTCCGAGCGCCGCGCCGTCGCCTCGCGCGCGGTCTCGCGCGTCATGAGCCCCGCGGTTCCCGGGCGCGCGCGCGCGCCGGTGCCGCCGAGCGGCGGGTCGTCGCGCGTCGGTCCGGATGAGCACACGCCGCCGTCCTCCGCCGATCCTCGGAGGCGCGCGAGCTCGTCCTCGTACGCCTCCGCGGCGTCCTTGAGCGCCTTGTTCTTCATCTTGAGCCTCGCGATCTCCGCCGCGCGGCCGCGCCAACCCCCCGCGGCCTCCAGCGACGCCTCGAGCTTCGCGAAGTCGACCTTCTCGTCGCCGACCTCGCGCTTGATGATGGCGCGGAACCGCTCGTTCTCCGCCTTGACGGTGGCGAAGCGGCCGGCGTCGCGCTCGGCGCTCTTGGCGTCGCGAAGCGCCTTGTCCCTCCACTCGGCGCACTCCTTCCGCGCCGCCTCCGCGGCCAGCGCCGCCTCCGCGACCACCTCGCGGCACGCCGCCTCCACCTGGGACTCCGTGCGCGGCTTGTGGGTGCCGCCACCGACGCCGCCGCCGCTCGCGCCCGCGCGAGCAGCCTTGAGCTGGACCTCGAGGCGCGCCTTCTCCGCCTTCTCCTTCTCGAGCGCCACGGTCAACGCGCGGTTCTTGCGGCTCACCTCGATGATCTTCGTCTCGCGAACGCCGGACGTGACGCGGTTGCCGCCCGTCTCCAGCGACGCCGCGAGCTCCGCGCACTCGCGCTCCTTCGCGTCGAGCGCGTGAAGGAGCGCCTGGTTACGTTGCGTCAGCTCTTGGACCTGGTCGGAGCGAGAGGAACGGGGTGGGGGGGAGGAGGGAGGGGAATCAGCCGGAAGCGCGGCGGGGGGAAAACGCGGCTCGGTGCCGACGACACGAGCCGCGGGGGCGGGGAGGGAGGACGGAGGGGAGGCGAGGGGAGGCGCGCACCTGGCCGAAGCCGTCCCAAGTGAAATTCTCCTTGTTCGCGACGGCGGCCATGGCGTCTGGCTCGCCCAGGGTCGCGGCACGGGACGACGGCGCGCGGGCCGTGCGCGTCACGGAACGCGCCGAGGAATCCGTTGACTCGCCTGATAAGCCCGAGGGAGAAGGATTCCGCAGTCGTCGCCCTCGACGGCGGCCGTTTTCGTTCAGTTGAACGTACATTACGCCGGTCCGACCAGTCCGCCCGACCATGAGCTGTTCGACGCGCGACCCTTCCCCGGACGCGTCGTGGAGCGCGACGCCCTCGTGGACGGAAGCAGAGAGCACGCGAAGGCTGCGACCGACGACGCGAAGAGCGCGAACGAGGAGGACGCGCGCGTGATGGTGGAATCGGGCGAGGGTACGAAGGGGAAGTCTCAGGCTTTTACTTTCGTATGGTTTCGCGTGAGGTGCGTTCCCGGCGTGACGAGACGCCGCGTTCTCTCTTTCGTCGGACGCGCGTCGAAGCCGCGGCCTTGTCCGCCCCCGACGAGACGGAAACGTTCGGTTCACGCGCCGCGCTCGGAGGAGACCGTTCCGGAAGAGGCCGCGTTCGTCCTTCGAAACCTTCTTCGTCTTCACCCTTCGCCGCTCACAGCTCCCCGTCGCTTCCCGTCGTCTCCACGGCGGTTTCCCCCTCGTCTTTGAGTACGACGAGCCGCGTCTCCGCCGTCCCCGGGACGACGGCGAAGAGCGTCGCGCCTCCGCCGCGCGGCTTCCCCGCCTCCTCCTGCGCCTTCCCGCGCCCGCCCGCGGCGCACAGGTCCGCCGCGCCCCCGAGCCTCGGGTCCGAGACGATCCGCGCGAGTTTCGGTCTGGCCGCGCCGTCGGCGCGCAGATCGATGGCGTTCACTGCGCTCGCGTCGGCGGCGGCGACGTACGCGACGCCGTTCCCGGCGACGCACAGCCCAGCCGCGCCGGCCAGGCTCTTGTGCCCGTTGGGTTCGAACCCGTCCGGGCTCGGCGCGGCGCTCTCGCGGCCGGCGGCCTGGAGCGCGACCGCGACGCTCGGCGCGGCTTTGGACGTGGCGTTGACGACGACGAGGGATCCGCCGTTGGCGGCGGAGACGGCGAGGAGGACGTTCGGGTCGCCGTTGAACGGTCGGACCGCGACGGAGGCTTCCCCCTCCAGCCGCCCGTCCTTGACGCTGCCGGCCTTCATGAGGACGCCGCTGGGGACGTAGGAGAGGAGGGAGACGCGGCCGCCGCCGCCGTGCTTCCCGCCGACGGCGACGGCGACGTGCGAGTCCGGCGCGAGCGTGATGGAGTCGGCGCCGCTGAGCTTGACGTGGGAGAGGACGCGCGGGTTGGACTCGTCGGAGAGGTCCACGGAGACGACGCGCGAGGCGCCGCGCGCGGCGACGAAGGCCAGCGAGCCGCTGACGACGACGGAGGCGGCGCCGCGCAGGGTCACGGGCTCGGAGACGCCGCCGAGGAGCACGAGTCCGCCGGTGGGGTCGGACGCGTCGAGGATCGCGAGGGAATCGGAATCCTCGCAAGCCACCGCGATGCGCCTCGCGCCCGAGGGGGAGGCGTACGCGCACACGCTCGAGCACCCGCGGAGGAGCCAGTCGCTCACGGTCGCGATCACGCGAGGCTTCGAGGGCGTCGTCACGTCCACGCCGACAACGCCGTCGCCGACGACGTACGCGATGTCGTCGTGCGCGTCGATCGCGCGGGCGTCCATCTGGAGCTCGGGGGCGACCAGGTCCGTGATCACCGTGAAGTCCGCGAACGCCGAGGGGAGGAGCGCGAGCGCGACCAGCGCGAGCGAAGCGAAAGACACGCGCATCGAGAACACGCGCGCGGAAGGAGCGCGAGAAGCGCGAACCGAGGAGAGGAAGAGCGCGCGGAAACCCGAGAGGGCGCGGCGAAGGAGCGGCGGGAGCGCCGTTCAAATGCGGCGAGGGTTGGAGGGCTGGGTTCTGGAGTGCCGGGGGCGGCCGTTGTTGATTTCACAGTCGAGTTGACCTGTCTACAGGTGTCTAAATTCTTTTTTTCTTTTTCACTCACGAACGTTTGTGTGGAACCGCTAGCCGCCGCCGCCTCGCGACGCCCTTCTCTCGCTCGACAAGAGCGCGTCTCTTCTCGCGCCGAGCGTCTCTTCTCCTTTCGAGTCGCGTCTTACGTCACGGCGGCGTCGTAGATGCTCTCGACGCTCGCTCTGAGCGTTTTTTCGAACTCCTCGTCGCTGGCGTCCGCCCTCAGCCCCTCGGCGAGCGCCCTGGAGAAGCTGGCGCTCATCCCCGGGCACTTGGCGAGCCTCGCGTTGGCCTCCTCGCGCGAGTACCCGCCCGACAGCGCGAACACGCGCAGGACGCCCGGGTACTTCTCGCTCGCGAAGTCGGCGTAGAGCGTCGGGTCGTCCGGGATGGTGAGCTTGAGGCACACCTCCGCGTTCGGCGGGAGCGCGTCCAGGTAAAACTCGAGCTCGCGTCTCAGCGTCTCCTCCGCCTCGGCTTTGTCCGGGCACGCGATGTCCACCTCGGGCTCGACGATGGGCACGAGCCCCGCGGCGAGGACCTGTGCGGCGACCGCGAACTGTTGCGCGACGAGGGCGCGTATCCCGACCGCGTTCGCCGCGCGGATCACCGAGCGCGCCTTCGTCCCGAACACGCACTCGCCCGCCGGGCGGGCGTCGCTCGCGCGCTCGGCGGCGGCGCCTCCCAGCGCCGAGCGCATCGCCTCCGCCGTCCGCGACCGCCTCCGGGCCTTCGCGTCCGCGATCTCGGCGGACGCCACCCTCGCGTGGTGCGCGACGAGCGCCGCGCGGACGACGCCGTGGTCGAGGCCGTCGGGAACGGCGTCGGAGACGCGGAGGTAGGGTTCCGTCCTCTCCGCGAGCGATTCGAGGAAATCGCGCACGGCGTCGTCGCTCGCCGTCGCGTCGACGACGGCGCGGAAGTGCGCGTTGAACGCGGCGACCGCCGCGGGGAGCGGAGCGGGGGAATGCGCGGGGTCGGGGTCGTGGTGGTGCTCGCCGCCGCGCTCGTGGTGGTGGTCGCCGCACCGCGCGAGGAGGTCCGCGAGGTCGGGGATGGGCTTCATGAGCCGGACGCCGTCCTTCTCGGGCTCCAACCCTTTGTCGATTTTTAAAAACGGGACGATGCCCTTCTCGTTCCAGGCGTACGTCGCGGTCGGGAGCCCCTCGACGAGGCGGTTGAAGACGGTGTCCTCGAACAGGATGGCGCCTATGATGCGCTCGCTCGAGAAGGCGTCCGCGGTGAGGATGCGCGTGCGCATGTCGTGGACGAGGGCGAACATGTGCGCCTCGTCGCCGCGTATGTCGGTTATGCCGTACGCGGCGAGGGCGCGGGGCGTCGACCCGCCGCTCTGGTCCAGGGCGGCGATGAACCCGGGCGCCGAGGCGATGCGCTCGCGCTGGAGCTCGCGGCGCGTCCGCGCGGCGGAGGCGTCGCGCGACGGCGCGCCCACCGCGGGCGTCGCGGGGGAAGACGCGGGGGGCGGCGCGCGCGCGCGCGCGGGCGTCCCGGGCGTCCGCTGAGCGGCTTCGCGAGCTCTCTCGGAAGACGCGACGGGATCGCCAGCGCCCGCGGGCGTCGCGCCCTGCGCGCGCTTGGAGCGACGCATGCGAGGCGGCGTCGCGCGGCGACGAGGGAATCGAAGCGCGGAGGGGGCGGCGACGAGCGCGGGACGCGCGCGCATCGTATGCCGAGGAGGGGAGAACTCGGGGGGAGTAAAAGTAAAAAGTCGTTGTTCAGCGAAACAGCAAGTGACCTCCTCGGCGCGTCCGGGAGCCGGCGGGCGCGGGGCGCGGCCGGGCCGGGGCCATTTTGGCGCAGACTCGTCCGACGCTTTCGCCGTTTCGGGAGACCCGAACGCCCCGCGGAGTCGCCCGGCGCACTCCGCGTCGCGCGTTTCGATGCCCTCGGCGCTTTCGCGCCTCGGCGCGTCCCGCGCGATCGCGCCGCCTCGTCGTCCCGGACGACCCTCGGTCGCGCGTCGACCGGCTCGGTGTCGCGCCGCGCCCGCCTCCCCGGAGGACGGGGCCGTCGTGCCGAATTTCGTCAAGCTCGTCCCGCCCGGGGACGAGCGCGAGCGCGACACGTGCGCGACGTGCGGCTGGATCGACTATCGCAACCCCAAGGTCGTCGTCGGATGCCTGCCGCTATGGGTGCGTCCGCCGCGCCCCTCCCGCGTCACGCCCCGGACCGCATCGTCCGCGCGCGTTCGCTCGCGCGATCGAGCGAGCGACTCGCGCCCCGAGGACGCGGTCCGACTGATCGCCCCCCACTCCTTCCTCCCTCCCTCCCCCCCCCCGTCCCTCGCACAGGTGGACGCATCCGGAACCACTCGCGTGCTGATGTGCCGGCGTGGGATCGAGCCCCGCGTCGGGAAGTGGGGTTTCCCGCAGGGCTTCATGGAGCTCGGCGAGAGCACCCGCGGCGGCGCGGCGCGCGAGACGATGGAGGAATCCGGCGCCGCCGTCGTCCCCGGCGCCCTCCTGGCCGTGTACAACCTCCCCGGCCAGGTTCAGATCCTGTACCTCGCCGAAGTCAAGGGCACCTCGCGCGGCGGTGGCGAACCTCCGGAGGTCGAGTGCGGGCCGGAGTCGCTCGAGGCGGCGTACTTCGCGCTGGACGACCCCCCGGAGGAGGACGAGCTCGCGTTCCCGACGGTGAAGTGGGCGCTGGAGTACGCCGCCGCCGTCGCCGTGCCCGCGGCGGAGAACGGCGAACCGATCGTCCCGCAGCAACGCACGAAGCTCGTGTTCGCGGAGGAGGTGGCGTTCGAAGATGAGACGGGGCTGTGAAGAACCCGAGGGAGGAGGCGGAATACACCTCCTCGCTTCGTCGGAACACACCGCGATTCGAGAGGAGGTGTGCTTGTACTTTCAAAAGTAGTCCATATAGAATTCGTATCACTCAACGCATCACTCGTCTTCCTCGTCGGAGTCTACGAAGATCCACCCGACAGTGCGCGCGGGCGTGACGTCGTTCACGCCCCCCGCGTTTTCCTCTCCTTCCACTCCCTCCTCCTCCTCCTCCTCCTCCTCCTGCTCGTCTTCCTCTTCGTCGCGCGGCGCTCCCGCGGCGCCGAGCTCGCGCGGGTACGGATACCTTCTCGCGAGGGCGGCGAAGGCGGCGCGCGTCTCTCGGTCGGCTCGCCGCGTGTCGAGCGCGCCGGGGGATCGATCGTCGGCGAAAGGCCACGCGTCGTACCCGTCCATGAGCTCGTCGAGCGCTCTGAGGCGAGGGACGCGGCGGCTGTCGTTTTCGCCGTTCGCGGCGACGGCGGGCGCGTAGCCTTCCACGGGCGCGCCCTCGACGGCGACGTGGCCGAGAGCCACGTACCACCGCTCGTCGACGCGCTGTCGCGTCCGCCGCCCGATGAGCTCGATCTGGAGCATCCCGCCGACGCACAGGACGGGCTCGGGGAACTCGAACCGCGCGACGCCGGGGGCGAGGTCGAGCGCTTCGGCGCCCGGCTCGCCGCGCCGACGTCCGGCGTCGAAATCGTACGTTTCGGACGACCAGAGGTACTCGCCGAGATCGTCGCCGCCGCCGTCTTCTCCGCTCGCGTGCGCGCCCTCGCCGACGTCCCAGCGCCCCGACGCGCGCGGACAGGCGCTGAACCCGCGCGGCGTGACGTCGAACGTTCCCGAACCGGAACCCGAACCGATTTCGTCGCGCTTTCGCGTCGCGAGTCCGACGTGGAACCTGATTTTCACCGGCGCGTAGACGCCCGAGGTGGTGAAGAGGCCGACGGGGGCGCGGAACGCGGCGACGCGAACGGCGCGAACGATCGCGACGGGGGTGACGAGCCTGAGCACGACGCGGTCGACCGCGTCGCTCGCGACCGAGCCGGCGCTCGACCAGTACGACGAGGGGCGGATTCGGAACGCGCGCGAGTCGTACAGAGGCCGGACGTGGCGGGCGAGCACGTTGGCCACATTCTCAGCCTCGGGGCGGTCGGTGGATGAGGCCGCCATCGCCTCGCGCGCGAGGTTCGGGGCGGGGACGGGAGGCGGCGGCGGCGGGGCGGGACCCGGGCGCGGACGCGCGGAGGACGAGGGGCGCGCGGAGGCGGCGGCGTTCGCTCTCGCACCTCCTCGATGGGATGGGTCGGAGGGGTCGAGGGGCTCCGCGGCGCGCGCGAGGCGGGACGCGAGGCGCTTCAGGAGGAGGTGAGGGGAGGGCCGCGGCGTGTCGGCGTCGACGGCGTCGACCGCGTCGTCGTCGCGTCGCCCTCTGAAGCCCTTCCCCGACGCGTGGTCGCCGTCGCGCCCGACGATCCCACCCTCGAGTGCCTCGGAGGCGAGCGCGGCGGATTTCCCGGCCAGAGCCGCCCAAGCGTCGCGCGCGTGGACGACGCGGCGGAGTTCCGGGGAGGCGCTCTCGAACGCCGCGACGTCCCTCCAAGAGAGCTCATCCAGGACGTGCGCGAGCGCCTCGTCGGGAAGACGCTCGAGCGCGCACCGCGGCGCGCGCCCTAGCCCGGTCCCGCGCGCGAGCCAGGCGATCGAGGGTGAGCCGGGCCCACCTCGCGACGACGACGGCATCGCGGGACCCGCGCGCGCAACCAGCTCTGCGGCGCCCCGCGGCGCGAACGAAACGGCCGTCGCGATGGCAAAAAACCGCCACGTGGAGGGAATCGACGACGAGGTGAGTCGGCACGAGTCGCAGAGTGCTCGCACCGCGGGCGACGTCCAGGGTGATTTTACATTTATTCGATCGACCCCGCCGCGACTCCGCGGGGTCCATCCCCTCCCCTCTACTTCTTCTTCTTCGCTTCCGGTTCCTCGTCCTCGTCCTCGTCGTCGCTCCTGACGTCCTCCGCGGCGCCCGAGGTGATGACCTTGATCGCCACCTTGAGGATGAGCCAGAACCAGTACACCTGCAGACAGAGCAACACGTACAGCAGACTGATGCACGTCCACGCGCCGACGCCAAACGCGAAGTACCGCCGCGCCTCCACGTGCGCCGACCACACGACGTAAGGATACAGCCCGAGGCGCATGACCGCGAACAGGAGCATGAAGACGACGAAGAAAAAGTCAGCGCCGGCCTGCATGCGCTTCTGGGTCTCGGTTCCGGGCCTGGCGTCGCCGACGTACTTGAACTGCTTCGCGACGTGCAGGGGGACGTCGGCGGGGTCGAGGAGGACCATCACCACCGCGCCGACTCGGTTCCAGCCAAAGGCGTAGGAGACGCCGATGAGGGAGACGGTGACGACGTGGTGCACCTGCATCTCCCAGAAGTCCTTGCGCTTGTGCTCGATGAGGACGGAGACGATGCCCTGGGAGTAGCGCGCGGCGTAGAGGAGGTAGTACGCCTTGAGGGCGTCGGAGACGGCGAGCATCTCACCCGTGGAGAAGCCCATCCACCAGCGCTTGCTCGGCCAGAACCAATCCTGGCCGGGGACGATGACCGCGCCGAAGACGGTGAAGGCGCCGTAGAAGAGCATCTCCATGCTGCTCTGCGCGAACTTCTCCCCCCGCCCGCGCTTCGAGCCGGGGCCCAGGAGCTTAGCCGCCACGGGCTCGACGACGCAGACGCGGAGGCCCCAGTTGACGACAAACACGAGCGCGGAGAGGAGCGCGAAGACGAGCAAATCGGTGTGTCCCGCGTAGATGGGCTCGCGAGGAGGCGCCTGGGAAAATCGTGAGAGCGGAAGGGACGTCGTTCGGGGGATGGGGGGATGAGGGACGGGCGCGTCAGATAGGGCGGTGGGGCGGGAATCGGCGCGCGCGCGTCTCGTGTTCGGGCGCGGGACGCGCAAAGGCGGTCGTCGGACGGGTCAAACCCGATCGCGCGCTTTTGAAATTCCACCGCGCGCGCACCTTCGGCTCGGCGCCGACCATGTACCCGCAGAAGGCGAGGAGGATGCGGGAAGCCTCCGCCGTGACGGCGGACCACGAGGCGAGCGCCATGGCGATCGGTGGGATGCGTTGGGGGCGGGGCCGCGAGTCGCGCCCTCGACACTGCGTCCGGACGGTGTCTCGAACGAGAGCGGTGCCCAGTCATCACTCTCGTCAGAAAATCGCGCGCGCGTGGGCGGCGCCCGACCCAGGCGCCGGGAATCGGCGGGTCTGTCTGAAAGACACAGCTGTTGCTTTTTTTCTACTTTCGGAAGTAATAAAAGGGGGACGAAGCCGACCACAGCCGCGCGCGCGCCGCGCGAGAAACGCGCGACCTCGCCGGGCTTCGTCTCCCACCGCGCACCACCGCGATGCCCGTCACCCGCCGCGTCACCCGCGCGATGGCCTCCACCAGCAACAAGCGTCGCAAAGCGAGCTTCGAGGTTTCCCCCGCTCTCGACTTTTCGCTGAGAAACCCCCCGACGCCGGAGCCAGCGGCCTCGCTGCCGTCGTCGTTCCGCCTCACCGACCTCCCGCCCGAGCTCGGCATCCTGATTGCATCCCACGTCGACACCGCCTCCGCGGCGTGCCTCACGCTCGCGAACAAGATTACCGCGTCGTGGGTCTCCAAGAGCCTCCTGGTGCGCGTGGAGAGGTGCGAACGCTTCGAGGAGGCCGAGGCGCTCGACCCGAGCGACGACCCCGTCGCGGTCGCGCGCTTCGTCAGCGCGGTCACCTCCGTGTGCATCCCCTCGCACGAGAAGTCCCGATTCGTCTCCGGCATCATGCAGCTGCACTGCCGCCCCGAGGCGTGCGACCCGACGCTCACGGTCGACGAGGAGTGCGGCGTCCTCCGCGAAGTAGTCAAGACTTGGAGCGCGTCGCGGCAGGGTGCGCTCCTCGCGCAGTACCTCTCCTCCGAGCTCGCTCGCGTGAAGCCCATCTCGCACTTCCGCCGGGTCCCCACCGATCCCGCCAGCGCGAGCGCGGCAGTGGACGAGCGCATCTTCCGCGTCCTGAACGGCGTGTTGTCCCTCCCCTCTGCCGGCGAGCAGGGGTCCCACGGGGGGAACACAGCTGGCGGCGACACAGCTGGACACAGCGGCGGCGACGCGTACTGGTCACACCTCGCCGACGTCATCGCCGAGCTCACAGCCGAGATGGTCCCGGAGCGCGTCGCCACCCTCGTGCATCTCCTGCTCGGCCCGAACGAGCTGTACATGCGCATCACCAACGGGGCGGATGTCACCGTCAGCGACGATTGGTTCGCGACCTTCGACCTCGACGCGGACACCGCGGCCGATTTCGCCGAGGCGGTCGATTTCAAGAACATCTCTGAGCCCTGGGAGGCGTTCGACCCGTACATCGCCGCGTTCTGCGGGTTCCTCGCTCACGCCCTCCCGCGCGAAAAGTCGCGTCGTGACGAGATGGCGTACGTCGTGCGCCTCACCCAGTGCTGGAGCTTTCAGTTCAAAGTCGCGCTTGTCGCCGCCCTGGCGCGCCGCGACGCCGATCGCTTCGGCTTCCTCGTCAACCCTCGCCTCGACCCGGGCGCCGACCCGAACCTCGCCCTGGTCCTCGAAGGAACGACGCCGTTCCATAACCCCGAGCTCCCTTGCGCGGTGTTTCGTCTCTTCGCTCGACGGGCTTGGTCCGTGGGCGACTTCAAGGACTTCCTCGCCGTGTTGATCGCCGGGTGGAATCGAGCCAACGCCGCGAAGCTCCTCGGCCGAGTCCTCGGCGCTCCGCACTTCCCCGGCGCGTTGCTCGTCCCCGCGTGCGAGTGCGGATGCACACCCGCGACGCTCAGGGGCGACATCCTCGAGAAACTCACTTTCTTGGCCACCTCGGCGTTGGTGCCGGAAAAGGTCGGCGGCCAGCGATCGGCGGCGGCGGAGCGGGGGGGCGAGCCCGCGAGTCCGCTCGCGCCGGGACGCGCGGTTCGCGCGGCGGGGGAAACCGACGCGTTCGCCACGCCGAGCCCGAAGACCCCGGTCGTGGCGAGGAAAGGGTGAGACGAGCGGACGACGCACTCGGATCGGGCACGCGCGGACGGGAACGGCGGGGGCTAGGTGAACGGACCGAGCGAGGGAACGCGCGGGAGATCCTCCCGACGAGATTGAAATACGAGCGTCGCCTTAGGTCCTCGGCCCTACCGCGCGCCAAGCTCTCGCTTCATCTCGTCCACCATCTCCACGTAAAGCTCCACCTCGTGCTCCATCTCTTCCATCTGGTCCTTGCACTTCGCCCGCACGCGCTCCGTCTCCTCCTTTTGCTCCTCGAGCGCCCGCCTGAGCGCGGCGAGTTCCGCCTCGCTCGCCTCCACCGCCGCCGCCGCCGCCGCCTCGTCCTCCCCCCCCCGGTGCTCGATCCGCGCGAGCAGGTTCCGGAACTTCCGCCGCTCGAGCATCACCTGCTCGCGCAACGCGTCGACGCGCTTCTCCGACGCCGCGAGGTTCCCCCGGAGCTTTTCGCACACCCCCTCCAGCGTCTCCGCGTGCCGCACCAGGTTCGCCACGTCCTCCTCGTGCTGCTCCGACAGCGCCGAGACAGACGGCGCCGGGCTCGGCCCAAGGCCTCCGTCGCCCGCGCCGTCGTCGCCCGCGGCGGCTGCGGCGATCGCGGCCGCGGAGGTGGTGTCGCGCCCGAAGCTAGCGACACCACCGCGCCGAAGCGCCGCCATCTCACGATCTTGCTCGCGCAGTTTCTCCTCCTGCGCGACGCATCGCGCCTCCATCGCTTTGTACGCCGCCGCCGGCACGGACTTCCCCGCGAGCCGAGCGTCGTCCACCCCTCCCGCCGCCTTCGCCTTCGCGTTCGCCCGCCTCACCTCCGCGCGCAGCGCCTCGATCAGCTTCTCGTCGTGGTCGGATTTCTGCTTCAGCGCGTCCGTCTTCTCCGCGAGGGATTCGCGCTCGCGGTCGGCGGCGGCGAGATCCGCCCCCGCGGCGCGGCGGCGCTCGCGCTGGCGCTCCGCGTCATCCCGAGCCTTAGCGAGCCGGAGCCTCGTCTCCTCCAGTTCTCGCCTCGTCGCCTCGAGCGGCGTCTCACGTCGCGGCTTGTCGCCGGCGCCGTCCGCCTCGGGTTCCTCCGCGATCGCCGCAAGCGCGTCGTTGGCGTCGGCGAGTTGCGTCTTGAGGAAATCGCGCTCGGCGGCGAGGTCCCTGATGCGCCTCGCGCGGCCGCGCCAGCCCCCTGTGGCGGCGATTTCGTCGTCGAGCTTGCCGAAATCGACGTCGTCGCCAATCTCGCGCTTGATGATCGTCTTCAGGCGGTCGTTCTCGGTCTTGATGTACGCCTTTTGCCCGCTGAAGCGCTCGGCGCGCGCCGACGCTTGCTTCCACTTTTCGCGCCACTCCGCGCACTCCTTCGTCGCACTCTCGGCGTTCTTCGACGCCTCCTCAACCACCTCGCGACACGCCGCCTCGACCTGGGACTCCGTGCGTTTCTCGTTCGGCTCGCCGAGACGCGCCTTCAAGGCTTTCAGCTGCGCGCCGAGGCGCGCCTTCTCCGCCTTCTCGCGCTCGAGCTCGAGCCGGAGGACGCGATTCTTCTTGGAGACGTCGACGATTTTGGACTCGCGCACGCCCGCGGCGAGCCTGTCCCCACCCGTCTCGAGCGAGGCCCCGAGCTCGGCCACCTGCCTGTTGGCCGCGTCCAGAGCGAGGATCAGCTGTTCGTTCTGCTTCGTGAGCTCCTCGACCTGGTAGACGAGAGGACGGAGGGTGAGTCGAGCGGGGGGAACGGGGGGCGGATCGGGTGAGCGACGAGACGCGCGACGTCGAGAAGCCGCTTTCGGCGACGCCGGGATGGGACGAAAGCGTCCGAGACGCCGCGGCATGGACGCGCACCTGGCTGAACCCCTCCCAGCTCATCGACGTCTCCGCGTCGCCGGCCATGCTCGCCGAGACGCGCGCGCGCGGCGCGTCCGGCGGGTCCTCGAGGCGCACGCGCTCGAGGGAGTGCCTCTCACCGAAACGCCGCCCCCGACCACGGTTTCGGCCTGTCGGACCCGACGATGACCTGAGCGATGAGGGGGACGACTACCTGCGTGACGTGCGTGTAGGTAAACAGTAGGGTCGGCTTAGATGATGGGCACGCATCGCGTCGCGAACTCGTACGTAAACCCTGTCTCTTTTTGTTTACTTTCATCAGATGGTCTATTCTATTCTCACTTGTCCTTCTTCGCGGCGTCCTGGTCGGCGGAGTCGTCCGGGTCGGGGAGGCGTCGCTCGACGGCGCCTAGGGTTTTCAGCGTCTGCTCGAGCTTGGCCGCGTCCGCACCCTCCACGGTGTCCACCTTCTCGCCGCCCTTGAAGAACTGGAACGTCGGGTAGCATCGAATGTCGGCCTCCTTACTCGCCCCCTTCACCTTGTCCACATCCACCTTCAGGAAGTCCACGTCCGCGTACCGCACGCTCAGATCCGCGAATCTCGGCGCGATGGCACGGCACGGCCCGCACCACACCGCGGTGTAATCCACGACCGTGATCTTGCCCTTCACATTACCCGCGTGTGCGATGCGCGACTGGTACTCCGCCAGTGAGGCGATCTCCTTCACCGCCCCTTTCTTCGTGGGGGGCTTAGGGGTGAGGGCACGGGCGATGATGCGCGTAATCAGAAACATGATGATGATGCGCACGTGGGAAGGGATCGTGTTCCAGTACGCGGCGAAGCGATCCCAGTAGTCGCCCACGAACGTATCAATAGTGCTGGCATCCATGGTGGTATCCACGGCGTCGATCGAGAGAGGCGGGGCGGGAGGCGCGCGGAGGGAAGTGAGGAAACGCGAACGCGAAGAGAACGCCAACGCCGTTGCGCTTTCCGAGTCAGGTTATGGGTTTCTTCACACGCGGTCGTTCAACTCCGCCGCCGAAAGGGGCGGCGGCAGCAGGATTCCCTGCCGTCAAAGCATCGAGCGCGCGTCTTCGCTCGCGGCCCACCGCGCACGCCGAAAAGATGCTCCTTCTCTTCGAGACCCCGGCGGGGTTCTCGCTCTTTAAAGTCAAGGACGAGGGCAAGCTCGAGGATGCGGAGGTGCGTCCGCCGTCCCGCGCCCAATGCCCAATTCTCACACGTTTTTTCCTGGCGCGGTGTTGCTTTTTCGCCCTCGCCGCAGCGCGACGGTTGGGGATCGCGGTCTCGCGTCGAGCGCGGCGACGCATCGACGCCGTCCGCGAAGGGCGCGCGCGCTCACTGTTTCGCCCGATAGAAGCACACGCCGTCCCCGATCGATCGCCCTCGATCGCGCGACGCGCGGGGCGCGTTCGCCCCCCGCGCGCCTAGGGTAAACAAAAACAGTTCGCCGCGGCGGCGGCGGCGAGCGCCTGCCGGTTTTTTTTCTCGACGCGCGCGAGCCTCTCGCTGACCGCGTCGTCGCCCCCTCTCCTCCGCTTTTTTCGTGCTCTCTCCTTTTCAGGCGCTCGAGAAGGCCTTCAGCACCCCTGAGGGCGCGAAGAAGATGGTCTCCATGAAGGCGTTCAGCAAGTTCGACAACACCGCGGAGGCGCTCGCGGCGGCCGCCAGCATGGTGGACAGCAAGATCGGCAAGGATCTCAAGAAGTTTCTCAAGAAGCACGCCGAGGGCGAGACGCTCGCTCTGGCAGACGCCAAGCTCGGCGGCCTCATCAAGGAGAAGCTCGGCATCGCGTGCGTGTACTCCTCCGGCGTCATGGAGCTCATGCGCGGTGTCCGCCTGCAGCTCAACGAGCTCATCGGCGGGCTGACGGACGCCGACATCGCGCCCATGGCGCTCGGTCTCTCGCACTCCCTCTCGCGGTACAAGCTCAAGTTCTCCCCCGACAAGGTGGACACGATGGTCGTACAGGCGATCGGCCTGCTCGACGAGCTCGACAAGGAGCTCAACACGTACGCGATGCGCGTGCGCGAGTGGTACGGGTGGCACTTCCCCGAGATGACGAAGATCATCACGGACAACGCGGCGTACGCGAAAACCGTGATTCAGATGGGCGACCGCGCGACGGCGTCGGAGCACGACTTCTCCGGCGTCCTGGACGAGGACGTCGAGCAGGAGATCAAGGACGCGGCGGTCATCTCCATGGGCACGGAGATCAGCGTAGACGACCTGAACAACATCAAGCAGCTCGCGGAGCAGGTGGTGAGCCTGAGCGACTATAGGATGCAGCTCTACGACTACCTCAAGTCGCGCATGCACGCCATCGCGCCCAACCTCACGTGCCTCGTCGGCGAGCTCGTCGGCGCCAGGCTCATCTCCCACGCTGGGTCGCTCATCACGCTCGCGAAGCACCCCGCGAGCACGGTGCAGATCCTGGGCGCGGAGAAGGCGCTGTTCCGAGCGCTGAAGACGAAGCACGAGACGCCCAAGTACGGGTTGATTTACCACGCCAGTCTCATCGGCCAAGCCGCGCCGAAACACAAAGGGAAAATCTCAAGGGTCCTCGCCGCGAAGTGCGCGCTCGCGATCCGCGTGGACGCCCTGGGGGAGTCGAGCGAGGCGACGATCGGGGTCGAGAGCCGCGAGAAGGTGGAGGCGCGGCTGAGGCAGCTCGAGGGAAAGACGCTGGGCGATGCTTCCGGGGTGGCCAAGGGGAAGGAGAGCGCGAAGAAGGAGCACAAGGATCGGAACGGCGGCGCCCCGGCGCTCCTCACCGCGCCCAAGACGTACAACCCGGATGCCGACGCGACCAAGGAGAAGAAAGAGAAGAAGGAGAAGAAGGAGAAGAAGGAGAAGAAATCCAAGCGCGAGAAGAGCGACTCGCCGGAGGGCGAGAAGAAGGCGAAAAAGTCGAAAAAGGATAAGTGAGGCGTTGAGCCGGTCGCCGACGGGGGAACCGGGGAGGGGTCATAAACCAACCTTAGGGCGCGCGCGACGCACACGGTCGTCGCGCGCGATGTAACATCGCACACTTTTCACACGATACGGGTTTCGGACGAGCGTCGCGGGTTTCGCGTGCGCTTTTATCATATTTTCCCCCTTCGCTCGAACGGTCCACCGTCCCGGCGGGGGAAAACAAAAAGAAGCCGTCTTTCCCAAAAAGTGTCGCGCGTGATCTCTTCGTCATCCGGCGTTCGTGTCCCCTCCCCCCCCCTTGCGGATCCTTCCTCGTCACCCGAAGACGGCCCTCGCCCCGCGCGCGTCACTCGCCGCCCCCGGTCGCGCCGCGTCTTCCACCTGCAGCCACTTGGTGGCGATCCACTTTTCGCCCTCGACGACGGGCTCCGCCTCGTGCAGGCTCCTCGCGTCCTCCGCCCCCCCGCGCACCGACCAAAACACCAGCGCCCTCCCTCGTTTCGGCCACACCCGAACGCCCCCTCGCCCCGGCGACTCGGGAGTGGTGGCGTCAGGATCTTCCACGCTCGCGCTCGCGGGGCTCTTCTGGGGACGGCGGCGTTCCTCTCCCCTCGGGACGGCTTTCGGGAAGTGCGTCGCGCCCCCCGCGTCGACGTCGGTGAGGTACATCATGAACGTCGCCGCGCGGCGCACGCATCCCTGCTTGTTATCGTAGTGCGCGGTGTACATCTGCCCGCGGTCGTACCTGACCACCTGCATGGGCTCGGCGCCCGCGAGCCGCGCCCGCTCGTGGCCCTCGGCGCCGGCCCTCTCTTCCGCGACGAGGCCCGCGAGTCGCGCCGCGCTCAGCACCCGGCGCTCCACCGCGCGCACCACCGCGACGTCGCGTTTCGCCCCCGTCAAAAACGTGCTCGAGCTCGTGCGCCCGTCCGACAACTTCCCGTCCGTCACGCGGCTGCGCCGGAGGTCCGCCGCGGCGACCGACATCAGGTCCTCGCACTCCTTCGCCCCCAAAAAGTCGTCGAACACCATCAGAAGGGGCGACTCGGACACCAGCCGCGCGGTCGCGCCGGGGAGCGCGCCCAGGGGGGACGCGTACGCGCGCGAGGGGTCGTCGCCGCCGCGGCCCGAAGACGCGCGCCGGGAGGCGCCGGGGGAGGCGCCGGAAACCCCGCCCCGCGCGGGGGGAAGCTGGTGCGTGGGACCGGGGCCGCCGCGAGGCCTCGAGACCGCGTCGCAACCGGAGGATAACGACGCCGACGAACGCGGCGCCGTCCGACCGCGGGACCCGCCGGGCCCGGGCGCGGTTCGCGCGCCGCTCGCGCGCGCCGTCGACTCCCTCTCCTCCTCCTCCTCCTCCTCCTCCTCCTTCGACTCCTCCTCCTCCTCCTCCTCCTCCTCCTCCGCCGCCGCCTCGCGGGGACACCGGTGAAACGTCACCTCGACGAGGAGGTCCTCGGTGTCCTCCGAGGCGTCTCCGGCGTCGTCGAAGGCGAGAAACTCCCGCGCGCCCCACCCGCGCGAGTCGCGGGTGAACCTGTGCGCCATCGTCACCTCCGTCCCGCGCCGCGCGGGCGCGGCGGCGGCGGACACGACGCACGACGCGTCCCCGCACGAGCACGGCGCGAGCGTCGGCGGCCCCGCGCGCCCGAGGGACCCGCCGCCGGAGAGACCGGAGAGACCGGAGAGACCGGAGAGACCGCTCCGCCCGCCGCCGCGTTCGGGGAACCCCAGGTGGTCGCGGATGGACGCGTACAGCCCGCCGACAGGGCCGAGGCCGAGGCCGAGGCCGAGGCGCGGCCGCGGGGGGGGGCAGCGCGGCGGCGCTCCGGGAGAGGGCGAGGGTTCCGTCGAGCGGTGGAGTTCGGGTCCGGGTCCGCGCGCGTGGACGGCGGTTTCATCGGGGACGATCGCGACCCCCTCGCCGACCCCTTCTTCTTCTTCTTCTTCTTCTTCCTGGGGGTTTTCCCACTCGCGCCGCGACTCGGCCCTACGCCCCGGAAGAGGTTCGGGTTCGGCGTCGGCGAGCGCGAAGGTGAAACACGCGTCCGTCTCCCACGGGGTGTCCTTTTTTTTCGATTCTTTTTCCGATCCTCCCGGGCGGCGGCGGTCTCGGCGCGAGCCGCTCGAGTCCGCGACGGGGCGGCACTCGAGGTAGAGCGAGCAGGCGCGATCGGAGACGTCTCGCGCGTCCCAGAAGAGCCGCCACTCCGCGGGGGACCGCGCGCCTCGGGGAGGGGGAAAAGGCGAGGAGGCGTCGCGACGCGTTCGTCCTTCTCTTTTTTTTCGCGGTTTCCCAGAAGCGACCGCGTTCGCTTCGGCGGGCGTGTCGTCGACGCGACGCGACCGCGTCGAGAGGTGGTCGTTTTCGTTTCGATCGGCGCCGCGGCGGGCGTGCGCGCGGCCGGGTTCTCGGTCGTCGCGAGGAGACGCGTCGTGGTCGGAGCGCTTCGTTTCCTCCTCCTGGTCCTCCGCGTCGTCGCGCGGGAGGGTGAACCACGGCGAGCGCGTGGGCGCGCCCGGGCGCGCGCGGAGGGGCGAGGGGCAGCGCCACACCGCGGAGGCGCCGCGCGCGTGCACGACGCCGACCGCGGGCGCGGCCCTCGCGTCGTCCGCCTCGCGCGCGGCGCGCGACGAGAGCTCCTCGCGCGCGAGTTCGGGAGCGCGCGGCGGACCCGCGCGGCGGTCCTCCGGGGGAAGCTCGAACGCCGCGCGCGCCTCGACGCGCTCGCCGCGCTCGACGCGCTCGCGACTCGCGTCCGGAGGAGCCGCCGAACGCGCCTTGCCCGCGGGGTGCGCGGGCGGCGCGAGGGCTTTGCTCGGGCTGCACCCCATACCGGGAGACGTCGTCGTGGCGTCCGATACGACGTCCCCGGGGACGTCGCGGCGGCGCGAAGCGCGGCGAGGGCGAAGACGGAGGCGCGCTCGGGACGCGACGGGGTCGTCCCGAAGCGACCGCGCGCGGGTCCGCGACCCGGAACCGCGCGCGGCGGGGCGAGAGAGGGCGTCGCGCGTCGCTCGTCGCGGCGCGCCGGCATGTGCGCGCGACGATCGCGCGGAAGTTCGCCGAGAGTCGTGGCGAGGCGTGGGGGGGGGGAGGCGGAGCGTCGGCCTCTCCGAGGAAACAGCGAGGGGAGAGGTGCCCAACCTCGGGCGGGCCTTTTTTTTTCTCGGAACCTCCTCTCGGTCCGAGGTGACGGGGTCGGTGAAAGGGTCTCGCGGGGTCAAAACGAGCCCGCGAACGAGAAGAGGGACCGATCGAGGTGCTGATTTGAACGCGGGAAACCGACCGTGGCGGCGTTCGTGCGACTCCGCGCCAAAATTCGAATGCCAAACGCAAACTCTCATATCCCACACTACAGGAAGGGGTCGTTGTTTGCTCCCGCGTGCGCCACATCCGGTCGCGCCCCGCTCGCCATGTCGTCGCTGAGCGGGCTCCCCGTCCCCGTCGTCGCCGCGGGCGCGGCGGCGCTCGGCGCGGGCGCGGCGACCGCGTTCCACCGTTCCTCGCGCGGGGGCTCGCGTCGGCGTCGGACCCCCCGCGCGGTGATCCTCGTGGAGGAGCCGGCACCGCGCGCGTCGCATCGCGCGCGCGATCGCGCGCTCGCGCTCGACGCCTCCTCCGCGTCCACCGCGGCCTCGGCGGCGTTCCCGCTCGCCTCGCGCGCGAGCGCGCGCGGGATCCTCTTCGACGCCGACGGCGAGCCCGTCGCGATCCCGCCCCGCGACGGGTTCGGCCCGGGCGCGCTCCTCGTCACGGGCGCGGTGTCGAGCGCGCTCGCGGTGGCGCTCACGCGCCTCGCCGTCGCGCGCCGCGCCGCGGGCGACGACACCGCCCTGGACGACGACTCGTCGCACGCCTCCCACGACCCCGCCGCCGCGGCGAAGGACGCGCCGGCGCTCCCGGCGCGCCCCCCGAGCCACCCCGCCTCGCGCCTCGCCAACCTTCGCGCGGCGAAGGAGAAGGACGCGGCGGGCGCGGCGGCGGGACCCCGGCGCGACGACGCCCCGAGCCTCCCTCGTCATCACCCCTCCGCCGCTTCTTCTTCGTCCGCCGCAAAACGCGCGGGCTTCGACGCCGTCGCCTCGGAGCTCCGCGCTCTGATGGAGGAGTCCCCGCTGCAGTCCCCGCTCGACTCCTCCTTCGAGCTCAGCGCGTACACCTCCGCGGCCTCCTCGCCGTTCGCGACCCCCGCGAGGGAGGCGATGTCCGCGCTGCGCAGAACCGCCGAAAAAGCGAGAGCCGCCGGCGCGCCTTTCCCGGACGCGGCCGTGCGCCGCGTCGAGGCGATCGTGCGAAGCGCGGAGATGAGCGCGTGCGCGAGCGCGTGCGCGAGCGCGTGCGCGAGCGGAGGGCACACGCCGAAGCGCGGAACCGAGGACGAAAACGACGAAGGCACGACGAAGGAGGCGAAGGACCGCGCGGTCGGCGCCGCCGCCGAGGGCGAGACGACGCTCGACGCCGCCCCGCGCGCCGCCCTTCGCCCCGTCACGAAGCTGGATGCGGCGCGCGAGGCGCGGCGCGCGTTCGGGGAGGTGAAGACGATGGCCGAGGACGTCGCCGCCGCGACGGCTGGGCTGGTCGCCGAGCGAGGGACCCCCGGCGAACCGAACCCCGCGCTCGCCTCCGCGGCGGGGAAGGAGAACGATCCCCGGGGGCTTGACTCCCCGGAGTGTTCGGCCTCGGCGAGGGCGGCGAGGATCGCGTCCGAAGCCGAGGACCGGTACCGCGCCGCGCGCGAGCGCCTGAGGGACGCGTCGTCGGCGGCGAGCGGCGAGCGTCCGAGCGCCGGGGACGCGGGCGCGGGCGACGCGTCGGGGGGCCCTCCGGTTCCCCCGGGCGCGTCGCGCGACGCCGCGACGCCCGAGTCGAAGCCCTCGGCGAGTCTCGCGCGCCTCTCCGCGCGCGACGACGTGGCCGCGAAGGTGGAAGCCGCGCTCGCGCGCTCGCGCTTGGCGCAGGAGCGCATCCACGCGGCGGCTCTGGCGGCGGCGCGCGAGGCTCGGGAGGCGGCGGCGAAGGTGCGGGCGGAGTGGGCGCGCGCGCCGACCATCTCCAGCCGCGCGTCGTGGTCGAACCGCTCCGAGTCCGAGAGCGTCCCGCGCCTGTCGCCGCGGGGCGCCGTCCCGGCGTCCGCGTGGGCGGTGGGGGACGAGGCTGCGGGGAAGACGGACGTGTTCGACCGGTTCATGGGCGCGTTGTCGAATCCGGAGACGGCGGAGGCGGATCGCGGGGCGGATACCGAGGAGGGCGCGTCGCGCCCCGACGAAGACGCGTCCGGCGAGCCGCCCGCGGGCTCCTCCCCCTCCGCGACGACGACGACGAGCGAGACTCTCGGGGGGGCGGATGATCGCGCCCCGGGAGGGGGGACGGATGTGGGAGGCGCCGAAGGAGGACCCCGCGCGACGAACGAGGAGGAGGAGGAGGAGGGGTCGCCGCTCCGGGGGGGCGCGCGCCTGGAGGTGTCGCTCTCGGGCGAGGCGCGCGAGGGCGAGACGCTGACCCTCCGCGTGGACGCGTCCGAGTCTCGCGCGCGGGGGCTCGGGCTCGGGCCGGTCGTCCTGCGGTGGCAGCGCGCGAAGGTGCCGAGTTTTGGGGACGGCGACGCGCCGGCGCCGGCGTCGACGCCCGCGAGGGACTTCCGCACGATCCCGGGGGCGAGGGAGGCGACGTACACCCTCACCGGGGGCGACGTCGGGTGCGTCATTCGCGCCGTCGCCGCCGCGGACGCGCGCGACGGCTCCGGGGGGGTCGGAGGACAACAGAGCGTCTTCGCCGCCGCGCAGACGGACCGCGCCGTGGAGCGAAGGGGGTGATGATGAGAGGCGCGAGCGCGTCGCGCGAGTCCCGCGGAGGAATCATCGTGTCTGTTATTTCGACCCCCGCCCGAAGCGGATGGTGAACACGTCGGGACGCGGTGCACGCGCGCTCGCCTCGCTCGGGGGGAGGGCGCGGGGGGTTGAGCGTCGCGGCGGCGAGGCGTGTCGACGTACCCGTGAGGTCCGCGAGGGTTTCCGACCGCGGGCGGGTGCCGGGCGCGCCGCCGCGCCCTCGACCGCGCCGCGAAGCGACCGCGGGGGACGGGAAAGCCGAAGAGACGCGCGCGTCGGGTCGAAACGCTTTGGCAATCTCGCGAGCCGGCCTCCGAACGCGCGGGTGAACCGTGGACGAACGATATTTTTCGCGCCAATCTTGCCAGCGCGACGGTCTGTTGAACAACCGGGCGCGGTGCGAACCCACGTGTGGGTGTGCGTTTTCGAAAGACTAAATGCTCTCTGTAAAATGCGCACGAAAATCCGAACGATCGCGCGCGAAGGGTCACCGTCGTTCCGGGGCGAGAAAAGTCCTCGGCCCCCCTCATTGCCACGCCGCGCGCGCGGTCGTTCTCGGCGCGCAAGGTGCGTCGCCCGCCCCTCCTCCCGCGCGACTCGACGCGTTCGCGCCTGGCGACGACTCCCGCGCGCGCCCGTCGCGGAAGCGCGCGGGGTGACGCGCGCGCGCGCCCCACCCTCCCCCCCCATGGGAACTTCCGCGCTCGTCGTATTACGTCACGTGGCGGCCCCTTTTTTTTTCGCGTCTCTTTCCACGCGCGCGACGCGGCGTGCCGCGCCCGCCGCGCCGCGCGTCACCGCGGTCCTCGCCGTCGCGCGTCGCGCGAATCACGCGGCGCGCCTCGAGGACGCGAACGCGGCGCGCGAACCCGGCGCGCCCCCGCCCCCCCCCGCGCGAAGATTCGAGGCCGAACCTCCCGAACGAATCGAATCTCCTCGGACCGCCCTCCGAGGGTTCTTACCGTACGGTGAACGCATCTTGAGTTCGTTGCTGTCACGCCCAGCGCGAACGAAAACGTCGTCGTCCGTGCGTCACGGTTTCTCGACGTGACGTCATTTTTCGAAGACGCCCCCGGCCTGACGTCTCGATCGCGCCCCTCCCCTCCCTCCCTTCCCCCCTCCCCCCAGGCGGCGGAGCTTTCGAGCGCGGCGGAGGGACCCGTCGACCGACCGCGCGCGCTCGATCGCGCTCGGCTCGATCGCGCTCGGCATGTCCACCCCCGCCGTGGACACAGTCTCCGGGTTCCGTCCCCCCGCGCCGCTCGCCGCGCGCCCGAGCGGGACGTCGCCCGCGGATCCCTCGTCGTCTTTTTCGCGAAAGCCTGTGCCCTCGGCCTCGGCGCGCGGCGGCTCCCCGCCCGACCCGTTCGCGGGCCCGGCGGGTCCCTCGGCGGCGGGTCCCTCGGCGGCGGGCCACAGCTCCGCGTCGACGGCGGACGAGTGTTACCTGAGCGGCCACGGGTCCCGCCACGGCTCGTTCGCGTCGCAGACGGGCGGCGGAGCGGACGTCGCCGACGAGTCGAAGAACGGCGCCCCCCCCTTCGGCGGGGACGGGATGCACGCGGGGCTCGGCTCCGCGGGGCCCTCCTCCGGGGGCGATCTCACTTTATTCGGCGGGGAGGAGGTTTTCGGCGGGGGTTCCGAGGCGGACGCGGGGGCGTACGCGGCGGGGAGGACGCCGAGCGTCGAGGAGCTCCTCGCGGATTCCATGCACTCGTTCCACCGCGACGGTGCGCTGGTGAACCCGATGGAGGCGCAGAGGGCGCGGAACTGGCGCGCCGCGCCCGGGACGAGCGGCGCGTCGGACCCGAGCGCCGCGGGCACGACACGCGAGAAGATGCAGTTCATCGCGGACGCGAAGGGGTTCGACTACGGCATTTTCTGGCGCCTCGACCCGCGCGAGGACGTCTTCAGGTACGACGACGCCGTCGCGCTGAGCGACGGAGAAAGCCTGAGAGGCGCGCGATTCGGGTTTAGCGCGTCGCGAGAGGAGGACAACCAGGGAACCGGGGGGGTCGGGCTGTACGTGCGCACGGCGGTGAGCATGTTCTCGAGCTGGATCATGGGCTTCGGGATGGTCGGGCGCGTGGGGTACACCGGGAATTACGAGTGGCACGAGGAGGTGACCGACCTCCCCGCGTGGTGCTTCCAGAGGCTGCGCCAGGCGAAAAACGCGGGCATCAAGACCATCGTGGGCGTGCCCATCAGGGGCGGCGTCGTCGAGCTCGGCGCGACCAGGATGCTCCCGCACAACGTGGGCACGGTGCAGTACGTGCAGAAAGTCATGGGCGGGCCCGCGCCCGCCAAAGGGGGAGGGGGGTAAAAGGACCGCGCGCGTCTCGGCGTCGTTCCCCTCGGGGGGGGGGGCGAAGCGACCCGCGGCTCTGACGCGGGAGTAAAAAAGTCGCGTCTCCGGGAAGAAGGGAACGCGAAGGGACATTTTACAGTTTCACGCGCGACGAACGAACGATTCTTTAGGTGCTCGGACGGGGGCGGTCCGCGGGCGAACGACGGGCGCGAACTCGCGCGTCGTTCGCTCGCGCGGCCGCCGCGTTTCGAAGACGGGAGGGGCGCAAATTTCGCCCCGAGCGCGACGCGAGTCTTGGACGCGCGCGTCGCCTTCGTCGTGTACATCGTGTATCATAGACCACCGTCCGCGCGTCGCGTTCGTCAGAGTTCGTCCCTGTCTGCGTTCGTCTTCTCCCCGCCGGCGTCGCCCTCCTCGCTCCCGGCGCCCCGCGCCCACGCGTCGACGTCCCACGCGACGCTCTCGAGGCGCTCCAGGGCCCTCTTCAGGATCGCCTTCTCCCCCGCGCGGAACTCCGTCGCCATCTTCGCGCGGAGGAGCCCGACCCGCCGCGCCGTCGCCTCCTCCGCGAGACCGGTCCCCGCCTCGAGAGACGCCGCACCGTCCATCGCCGCGAGCTCCTCGCCGTACTGCCGCGCGAGGTCCGCGTCCTCCTCGGCGTCCGTCGGGTAGCCCCGCAGACGCGCCGCGAGAACCTCGCCGAGGAGCCGCCCGGCGTCGACGAACACTCGCGTCCTCGTCGCCGCCGCGCTCGCGTCTTTTCCGTCCTTCTCGCGCGCCGTCGCCCCGCCCTCGGCGCCCGCCGAGTCCGGAAGCAACGCCCCCGTCTCCGCGGCGACGCACGCGACGGCCCACCGCGCGACCTCGCGATCGCCCCGCCGACCGCCCTCCCCGCTCGCGCACGTCCTCGCCGGGACCCCGAACCCGGCGCGCTCGAGCGCCTCCGCCGTCTCCCGGGAGCCGTTCCTCGGAACCAGGCGCATCGAGACGCAGTCGTTCGCGAGGTCGACGCCGCCGCCGAGGTCGACGCCTTCGCCCTCACCCTCGTCTTTCCCTCGACCTCTCCCGGCACCGTCATCCTCTCGCGCGCGGACGCGGACGTACCCCGCGGAGAGCAGCGCGTCGGCGGAGCTCCAGTCGCCGTACGACTCCGCCACCTCCTCGCCCGCCTCGTACCTGCGCTTCGCGTATACCGCCGCGCGGTCGAGGTGCGGATCGTACACCACGAAATCGTCGTCGGGCCGACTCCCGCCCTCTTTTTTGTCGTCGACGAGGGACCCCGCGCCGTCGCCGGGGAAGCCCCGGTCGTTGATGAGATCGGCGACGGGGACGAAGGCGAGGCCGGGCTTGCCCGGGACTCGGCTGGCGCGGCCGTGCGCGACGCTCCACGCCCACCTCGTCGCCTCGAACGCTCGAACAGAGAAGGGGGCGTTTTCGTTTTCGTCTCCGCCTCCGCCTCCGCCTCCGTCTCCGTCTCCGTCTTCGTCTTCACCCGGCGGGGGAAACTCGGGGAACACCTCGGGGTAGGTCTCGAACACGCGCTTGACGAAGCCCTTGTGCACGGCGCGGACCCTCGCGTGCTCGGCGATGGCGTCGTCGAGGACGTCCGAGCCCGCGAGTTCTCGGAGCGCGTGCGGGTCCCAGTGCAGCGGGGAGTGGAAGAACCCGCCGAGGCGCGCGTCGCCGGGGGAGGGGGCGGGGAGGGCGTCGAAGTATCGGCGCCAGGGGGAGTCGTTCGGGGAGGCGAATCGCTCGTGGAGGAGGGCGAGGACGAGCGCGGACGTGTCGTCCGCGCCGTACTCCGCGCGGAGCTGCGCGAGGACCTTCGCGAGCGCGGGGCGGAGCTGGGCGTACGGCGCGTCGAGGGGGGCCAGGACCAGACGCCACGGGATCGCGACGTACGCCTCGCCCTCGTCCAGCCCGCCCTGGGCCGCGAACACGCCTAGGTCCGGGCGAGACGCCTCCGCGTCTCCGGGGACGTGATCGCCGCGCCCCGTCGCGCCCACGAACGCGCCCTCGAGCTCGACGTCCGGGTTCGCGGCGAGCCAATCGCGGAGGGCGTCGCCGGCGACGCCGGGGGGGGTCGCGCCCGCGGGAAGCGCGGGCGAGGCGGCGCGCGCGAGCGGGAGCGCGAGCGAGCACCCGACGCACGCCAGCGCGAGCGAGGCGAGGCGCGCGAGGCGCGCGGGCGAGCGAACCATCGCGCGCGCGAGAGACGGAGTGGCCGGCCGATCGCCCGCGCGATCCACGCAACAACAGCTGGGAGTGTGAAGAGCGCGCGCAGAAAAATTTCTGAGACCATCATGCGGATCCACACTGACTGACGGCAGCGTGATGACGCTGGTGACATCAGCACTGCTCGTCGGAAGATCTCGGCTCGACGGGAGCAGCAGACGACGATCCGGCAGGCCCTTTATCCCGCCGACGCGAGGTTTTCTGGGGCTCCGGTCCATCGCCTCGGTCCGACGGCCGTTCCGGGGGGGGGCGCCACTCGCCTTCGCGCCTCGGACGCGCGAGGATGGCTTCGATGTGTGTACACCGCGCGGTCGTCGCGGCGTCGGCGTCCGTCGCGCGGACGCCCGGGCGCTTCCCCGCGCGCTCGACGCCCGCCGCGCTCGCCGCGGACACGACGCGGCGCTTTTCCGGTCGCGATCGAGCGCGCGCGCTGACGGCGCGCGCCTCCGCCTCCGCGCGCGGCGTCGCCGGCGTCGCGAGCCTCTCCCTCGCCCCCGGACGCGCGATCGCGCCCCGCCGCGGCCGCGCTCTGGTCGTCACCCGCGCGGCGTCGAAGAAGAGGCGCACGCCGGAGGAGCGCGAGGCGGCGCGCGCTCGCCGCGAGGCGCGCGAGCGTCGCGAGGCGGAGGAGGCGGAGCTCGCCGCGTTCGAGGCGGAGGAGGCGGCGCGCCGCGAGGCCGGCGAGGACGACGCCGACCTCGACCCCGCCGATCTCGACTCCGACGCGGGCGCCCGGGCGTGGGAAGACGCGGAGGCGTCCGAGGAGGCGCTGCTCGAGGAGGACGAGGCGGAGGATGATCTCGCCTCGGCGGCGGCGGCGCCCGCCCGCGCGACGCGGTCCGCGGATGACCTCCCGCGCCCCGCCTCCGCTCGCTCGCGCTCTTCCTACCGCAGCTCGCGCTCCGCCCCGCCCCCCGAGCCCGAGCCCGGGATCGACCCGGTCCTCGTCGGCGCGGGCGCTTTGGCCGTCGCCGCCGTCGGATACTTCGTGTATCAGAAGAAATCCGCCGGCGATTCGCTCGGCGGCGCCGCGCCCGCGGGGGGCGCCGACGCGGGTGCCGACTTCGCGGGCGCGGACGGCTCCGGCGGCGGGGGCGGGATGACGCTGGGCGAGATGGGGATGAGCAGCGCGCAGATGGGCGGCGTCGGCGGCGGCGATAACGTCCCCGTCGGCGAGGGCTCTTTCGCGGGTATGCCGACTTTTTCGGGCGGGGACGACGACGGCGGCGCGTCGGCCGGGCCGCCTCCTCCCCGGCAGATCCGGGGCGAGTTCAAGCGCACGCTCCGGGAGATGATGGGGGAAATGCGGCGGTACGCCACGGTGGATCTTCACGGGAAGAACCTCGGGAACGAGGGCGCGGCGTACGTCAGCGAGGCTTTGGCGTTTAACGACGTGGCGACGTGCGTGGATTTCGGCGCCAACGGCATCGCGGCGGAGGGCGTCGCGGCCATCTGCGAGGCTCTGGAGAGCAACAACACGCTCGAGATGCTCAGCTTCGCGAGCAACAACCTGTGCGACGACGGCGCGAAGGTACTGGCGGAGTACCTGAAGAAGGACACGACGATCACGACGCTGAACCTCAACTCGAGCGGCATCGGCGACGAGGGCGCGGCGGCGCTCGCGGAGATGCTCCGCACAAACACGACGCTCACCGCGCTCGAGCTGAACAATAACTCGGTGGATTACGAGGGCACGGTGGCGCTGGCGGAGGCGCTGGCGGAGAACACGACGCTGGAGACGTTCAGCATCAGCGGCAACTACGTCGGCGGGTTGGGCGCGAAGGCGCTGGCGAGCGGGCTCAAGAGGAACGCGGGCGTGAAGGGATTGCAGCTCAACGGCAACGACATAGGAGACCTCGGCGTCGCCGCGCTGTGCGAGGCGCTGAGCGAGCGCGAGACGAAGCTCACCAGCCTGGACCTGGGGAACAACGGGTTCGGGCACGAGAGCGGCGAGCCGATCGCGGCGTACATCAAGGACGACGAGGCGCTGACGCACCTTAACCTGTACATGAACGAGCTCTGCGACGTCGGCGCCATTGCCATCGCCAAGGCTCTCAAGGACAACGGCGCGATCGACACGCTGGACATCGGCGGGAACAACATCCTGAGCGCGGGCGCGGAGGCGCTCGGGGAGGCGCTCAAGGAGAACAAGCCCCTGCGCACGCTCGAGCTCGGGTATAACCCGGTCGGGCCGAAGGGGTGCCAGGCGCTGGCCGAGGCGGTGAAGTTCCACAGCAAGCTCACGACGCTGCGGATGGGGTGGTGCAAGATCGGCAAGGACGGCGCGTGGTACCTCGCCGACGCCATCAAGTACAACGAGCACGTCGCCACCCTGGACCTGCGCGGCAACGAGCTCGGCGACGAGGGGTGCGCCGCGCTGGCTCAAAGTCTCCAGGTCGTGAACGAGAACCTGGTCACGTTGGACCTCGGGTACAACGAGATCAAGGACAATGGCGCGTTCGCGTTGGCGCAGGCCATCAAGAACACCGCGGACGGGAGCATCCAGAGCATCAGCATGAACAACAACTACATCACCAAGTTCGGGGAGGTGGCGCTCACGGAGGCGGTCGAGCTCGTGGAGGAGCTCAACCCGGACAGGGACCTGTACGTGCAGTTCTGAGAGAGACAAGAGGAGGAGGAGAGTGCCTCCGCCGAGGGAGAACACAACAATCTTGGAACGCGATGTGATCTCCTACGAACCCACGCTCATCACCGGTCGGCCGGTTCGATCGCCCCGGTCAAATCTCGGTTTCAACCTCCGAACGTCACCGCCTTCCCAGGCGTGTGAAACGCACCGGCGGACGCACGCGCGACCGGTGCGCGCGCGCGATCGGCGGGAAAACCGGAGGCTGTCGTTGCTCGTCGCCTCCCCGGCGGTGCGCTTCTCGTCACTCTCCTCGGCACGGCCGCCACCGCCACCCACCGGTGCGTGCCGCGTCGCTCGTCGGCGCGTCTCTTCTCCGAGCGCGATTCGCGGCCGCGAGCCGCGCCCCGCCCGATCCCGATCGCGCGCGCTCGAGCGTCCCTCCCCCGGCGCCGCCCCTCCGCCCTGACCCATCCGTCACTCGTCGTCGTCTTCCAGGGGCGCCCCGCGCGCGCACGGGCGACGAAACGCCACCATGCTGATCGAGGACTTCACCGTCAAGTCTCCCAACGTCAAGTACACGGACGACTTCATCGAGTCGACGTACACGTGCGTCACCCCCGCCTCCCTCCCCCGCGACGCCTCGACGCGTCCACACCCTCCCGCGCGGTCGCGCCTCCGTCGCGAGATCTTCGCTTCGTCTTCCTCGTCGCGTCCGACTGACGCTTCGGCCTCGTCTCGGATCGTTCCGCAGGTACACGAACACCAAGCTCACGTCCGAGGATGTGGGCAACGGCCAGTCGAAGTGGACGGTGGAGCCCACGGAGACGACCTTCAACTTCAAGGTCGACCGCAAGGTCCCGAAGCTCGGGTGCGTCGCCGCGTCGACGCCGCGCCGCGGCCCCCACCGAGCGCGCGTTGGAAACAGAAAGAAACGACCTCCACTCCGTCGCGAGGATCCCGAGAGATGTTATTCGCCACGTTTTCTTTTTTCCCTCTTCGTCCTTCTCCCTGACCTTCCCCCCCCCTTCCCCCTCTCCTCTCGGCCTTCCGGCTCTTCTCCTCGCGAAAAGGATCATGCTGGTGGGGCTCGGTGGGAACAACGGCACGACGCTCACGGGCGGCGTGATCGCGAACCGCGAGGGGATCACGTGGAAGACGAAGGAGGGCGTTCGCTCGCCGAACTTTTGGGGTTCGCTGACGCAGGCGAGCACGTGCCGCGTGGGCGCGTTCGACGGCGAGGAGGTGCACGCGCCGTTCAAGTCCCTCCTGCCGATGGTCGACCCCGCGGACGTCGTCTTCGACGGGTGGGACATCAGCGGCATGAACCTCGCGGACGCGATGGAGCGCGCGCAGGTCCTGGACTGGGACCTCCAGCGCCAGCTCGCGCCGCACATGCGTCTCATCGTCCCCCGCGCCGGGATCTACGACCCGAAGTTCATCGCCGCGAACCAGGCGAACCGCGCGGACAACGTCATCGCGGGCTCGAAGCGGGCGCAGGTGGACCAGATCAAGGCCGACATCGAGGACTTTAAGAAAACATCCGGGGTCGAGAAGGTGGTGGTCCTCTGGACGGCGAACACCGAGCGATACAGCGAGCTGATCGAGGGCGTCAACGACACCGAGGAGGCGCTGCGGCGCTCGGTGGACGCCGACCATCCCGAGGTTTCGCCCTCGACGCTCATGGCGCTCGCGTGCGTCGACAGCGGCGTGCCGTTCATCAACGGGTCTCCGCAGAACACGTTCGTGCCCGGGTTGATCGACGCGGCGGAGCGGCTGAAGGTTTTGATCGGCGGCGACGACTTCAAGTCCGGGCAGACGAAGATGAAGTCGGTGCTGGTTGATTTTCTCGTCGGGGCGGGGATCAAGCCGACGAGCATCGTGTCGTACAACCACCTGGGGAATAACGACGGGATGAACCTCAGCGCGCCGAGCTGCTTCCGGAGCAAGGAGATCTCCAAGTCCAACGTGGTCGATGACATGGTGAGCAGCAACGGGCTGCTGTACAAGACGGGCGAGCACCCGGACCACGTCGTGGTGATCAAGTACGTGCCCTACGTCGGCGACTCGAAGCGAGCGATGGATGAGTACACGAGCGAAATCTTCATGGGCGGGAGGAACACGATCGTGATGCACAACACGTGCGAGGACTCCCTGCTCGCGGCGCCGCTCATCCTGGACCTCTGCCTGATCGCGGAGCTGTCGACCAGAATCCAGTTCAAGGCGCCGGGGGAGGAGTACCACGGGTTTAACCCCGTGTCGACGCTCCTCTCGTACCTCACCAAGGCGCCGCTCGTGCCCCGAGGGACGCCGGTGGTGAACGCGCTCAGCAAGCAGCGCGCCATGCTCGAAAACATCTTCCGCGCGTGCCTCGGCATGGCTCCGGAAAACAACATGCTCCTGGAGCACAAGTAGAAGGGAGCGGGAGCGCGCGGAGAAGGGCGAGAGGAACGCGAGGAAGCGAGAGACGAAGGGCGACCCCGCGCGAGGGGAGGGCGCGAGCGCTCGCGTGAAGAGTTTATGAGCGCTGAGAATGACGACGCGAGCGAGAGACGTCGAAACGTCCGCCTTCCCCCCCCCTCACACACACACACCTCACCGCGGCGGGCGGAACGCGGGCGGGTCTCCGCCCATGTCCGGTCTCGCCGGCATGTCCGGCCTCGCCGGCATGTCCTGCCTCGCGCCCTCGCTCGACGGCGGCGGCGGGATGACCTGGCGCTTCGGTCGCCCCGGCGCTTCGCTCGACCCTCGTCCCGGCGCTTCGTTCGTTCCCCGCTCCCTCGGCGCCCCGAACCATTCCTTCTGCATTTCGGTCGCGTTCACCCTCGCCGCGTCCGGGATCCTCGCGGCCCTCCGCTTCGCCGCCTCCATCTGTTCGGCGGTGGGCGGCATCCCCGGCGGCGCGGGCGCGAGCTCCAGGACGACGACGGCGTGCGGCGCGACGAGCAGGGTTCCCCTCGGCCCCGCTAAATTCACGTACGCCAGCGTTCGATCCTGCGGCGATTGCAGCCCGGTGTCCGCGAGGCGGACCCACGCGTACCCGATCGGGGGCTGTCCCGCGTGCGCGGTGACGACCTTATCCGTGCCGTTCCACGCGACGACGACGTCTTGGGTCGGGATGGGCGAGCCGTCCGGGTTTTGGTTCGGGCCCGGCGGCGGGGTGGCGACGCGGCGGCACATCAGCGCGGGCGGCGCGCGGGGGTCCTCCCACGCCGGCGCCTTCAGGCCGTCCATCCCGCTCCACCGCACGTTCGCGCCGCCGTTCGCGAACAGGTCGGCTCTTCGTTTTCTGAACGCGGCCATCGCGGCGACGAAGGCGGCGATGTCCGCGCCCGGGGCGTCGGGCGCGAGCGCGTCCCACCGGAAGGCGTTGGCGTCGTTCTTAAACGCCCACGGCGCCCCGTCGCGGCCGCCGCGGCTGTGCCCGTACTCGTCGCCGCTCGTGACGCACGGAATCCCGTCGGACAGGAATAACGTCGCGAGCATCGCGCGCGCCATCCTCGACGTCTCCGCGGGCGTCGGCGGGAGGGGCGGGAGCTTCTTCGTCGGCGCCTGCGCGGCGGCCGCCCCGCCCCCCGCGCCCGCCGCGTTCGCCCTCGCCGCCGCCTCC